>Ga0209372_1000170_pt1 | contig 48640 bp, 46 predicted proteins | sample AgamicAtPe_FD_187170 | JGI IMG/M metagenome (GOLD analysis project Ga0209372, IMG submission 187170) | Agave microbial communities from Guanajuato, Mexico - At.P.e (SPAdes) (version 2) | ecosystem: Host-associated > Plants > Phyllosphere > Phylloplane/Leaf | place: Guanajuato, Mexico | collected... | reverse complement strand
TGTTGCGTTGTTATCCTGCTGGACATGGTCGATCTCGCTCAAATTGAGCGAGCAGACGAGAAACTGTCGCAGGAAGTGCAGAATGGCGATTGCAAACACCAACCTGCCCAGGAGGATCCAACAGGCCAACTTGATCCAATCGAGCGCAAACGCAGAGAAGAGGACGCGCGCCAAGCTCGCCGCCCCTGTGTCGCGCCGCCTCAGCTCGTCCCTCCAGGCCCTTGCGAGCTTCTCGGTCAGCTTTGCGCACCTAAACTCGTCTGCTGGATCGGACAAGATCTCGGTGAGCCTCTCGTGGCCGGTTTTGTCTGCCTGGAAGTGGAGCAGCTCGTTTGCGTGCTTGTATTGTTGTTGGAAGGGGAGCCAGTTGAACTCGTCGAAGACGTTGGTCCTTCCTTTTTTGCTCATCTTGTGTCAACTTTCGAGATGAAGTGGCGGGTAGGCGCCGACGTTGATGCAATAAGTTGTCTCCGCTCTGTTGGTTAGTGAGTTTCAGAGCTGCTCATGGTGGGGGTCGTTGGGTGTAACAGCCCGAGCGTTTGTCAGCATAAAGCCCGATTAGACTCGATGCGTTGTGATGTACCTGTTACTCAACATGCCGTCCATACAGGTGTGCCATTGCTTGCTGTGGACTGAACCCGAACAGTCCAAAAACGAGTCTCCTCATCCTCGATAGGCTCTAATCTCGCCGATTTGGCTTAAATTTTATGTAAGCACTAAGAGAGGCTCCTATTCGAATGCGACAAATCCTCCTGCTAGATCAACCGGCAAGTTCAATAAAATATACCTGTAACCAAACGAACGAAAACCCTTGAGCTGGCTTATCGAACCACTCGCTAGCGAGCAAATCAGATGGTTGCATCTCTCTAAAACGACGGTGACAAGATGTTGCTTCTGCCCTTATTATTGGGCCCCCCTCGAGAGGGACTCGTCTAATCATACAAAAGTTGGGCTAGTTTTAGCCCAGGGAGGCGGAGCTCTATTAAATTGGATACAGTTACTCGTAAGATATCCTGTATGCCGCATACTATCACCCATAATGCAAAAGTGTGTATGAGACTAGCAGAACAAAACGAGCTGCCCGTCAGAATTTAGAGAACTCGTTCACAATATATTTGGCCTTTGAACCCTAAAATCGCGATCTCGAAAGGCCCCTTTTGGTGCCGTTCTATCATTCAAGTAGATTTAAGGTTCGAGTTCAATCACACAGTTCACTAAGCTTCTGCTCGTCCACAATTAGGCTTGCAGTTAGATTAGTCAGCAATTGGAACGGGCAGCTTAGCTTGTGGTTAAGTTTGATGGCTTGATTTTTCGGGTAGAATCTGGCAAGATCTGCGGCCGTGGAATTAGGATACTTTCTGTTGAAGGCTTGGCGACACATGGAACCAAACTGGACGGGCTCATAGTGGACATCTTGAAAATTTCCATCCTCTTTAAAGTAAATGGAAACCTGAACGAAGGGAAACTTTTCGCCCCCACCAGCCATCTCTATCTCGTACAATTCGAAACGAACCGAACTTCCGAAGCTGGACATCTTTAATCCATTGAGAAACATGTCCAACTCGTTCTTATGCCACCGGTCAAATCTGGCCTCGAATGAGCCAGGCTCAAAGCGAACGATTCCCAGATGGAAGAGCATGAGTTGCAGGACTGAATCGTGGGTCGAATAGAAGATCATCCTCTTGCCGCGATACTTTTTCATCCGCTCCTTTGTTGCTTCCAAGCCTAACGCAACCCGTTGGCTCTCTATCAACGAGGTTAAAATTGTTCCTGTTTGAATATAGTTAGCCTCATCGACAACTCTATCCCGGTAGCCTAACACTGCAACCTGTTCGTACAAATCGAACATCGTTATCACAGATCCGTCGCTCCTGTTCGAAACAACCAAATCAACCCAATTTGCATAGTGATCGGTGTAGTTGATCGTTGCCTTAGTTCGTACTAAATTCATCTCAGATCCAATGGTCGACCAGAGGCCAAGACTGGTGAAGTTTAGATCAATCTGGTAGTTTTCTCTGAGAATATCTCTCAGTTTATAAACTCCGTTCAGTTTTGCAATGTGCGGATCAAGCAAGAGATTTGCGTCGATCGGACTTGGGTTCTTGATGCGAAACGAGCAGCCATTTAAATACTCGTAGGTTAGCGATGGGACTCCGGTTGTGTCGATTTCTATCTGTTTCCATTCATCGGGCGAACCAGAACCGGAGGGCAGGCACTGGCTGCAATTTGCGGCTCTCAATCTGCGACTAGCCTGCCTGGTTGTCTCCATATTGAAGAGGCCTCTAAGCGTATACTGTAAGCTCTCTATACATCGACGCGACGGCGAGCTGAATGCAAGAATGGAGCTCGAATTATAGTCTAAGAATGTTTTAAATTTGCGTCTCGTCTCCAAGCCAATCCTGTACATGCGAAACCTGCCCAAGTCTGTCAGATTATACAAACTACGCTTGTATCTTGTTAGTAGCAAATTCATCTCTACTAAGAGTGGTCAATGAGGACAAATTCAGTGACAAAAGCACGCACCCATTCGGCCAGAAGAATTTAACCCTGTCAGAGTGAGGATCGCCATTCGGTAGACCGTCACTGGGGGCACCTGTAGAGTTGGTTCAATCAACTTGTTAGCCGGCCAACCTGAGGGGGGATTGGGTTGTTTGCGCAACCAGAATAAGTTGGTACTTACGGTCTCCATGTCTAGTGAAAACATTGACCAATTTAAGTCTCAGGATCTGACCAGGTGGCGCAGATTCATTGAGGTTCCACAGCTTGTGGAGGCAAAACAAGGCGGCCACCAGAAATAAGGCCAGTCCGAGCGTTCTTATGTTACATTTGTCTCTCCACATGGTGCCACCTGTTCGCTGGCCCTGCGAGTCTAAACGACGAAACTCAGGGTTGTGGATTCTACCATATTGGTGATTACATTTTTGTGAATAGGAGCAAAATCCCTTCTGCACTACGTTTGAGCCTAACAGAGGTTGGCTTCCGAGCTGGGATGGCATTGCTTTCTGTACAGGTAAGTTCGCTCTGTCTATGCGAATCTAAGGCCAGAAAATCCGCGCTTCTGAACGCAATCACTCTCGCCGAACGCGCACTCGGTTGACAAGAAGCCTGGCATGTAATATCGTGAACGTGATCTAGACACTTGAATTGCGCTCTCGTAGCGGCAATAACGATTTATGGACGAGATCTAGATTAGATTAGAGTGAGAGTTCAACACGAGCATTAGTCATCGGTGCTTATCTACTTTTGTCGGGATAATAATGCGAATGTTGGATGTTTGAGAGCAACAGATCATAGGCCAATTGGCCTCAAACAAAGGTAAGATTCTGGCTAAAAATTTGTCTCGAATTTCGGGTGCTTACCTCCTGGCAACCGCGGCCCCATTGTGCTTTTGACACCACAATCGACAGGAGACCAGCTGAGGATATCAATGAACCCCCACCAGATGGACCAATGTCAGACCCACCTTTCGCCCTTCGCGTCACATGGTTTCCAAGGACAACAGATACAATCCAGCTAGCCAGTTGCATTTTCAATCTCAGTCGGAAAAACAATTCTTTAGCTCAAGATTTTGCCGCGCAAAGGTCCCGCGAGAAGCCATCCGTGTGGCCGCTGCATCCACTCTAACCTCCTCCCAGATCTGGTTAACGTGACTTTATCCAAATCTTGATTCTAGCGTGATTTTTGTCCTGCCCGAGTCTCAGAAAGAGCATCACTGAAACAGATGACTCGGCAGTAAATGAGGCAGGGCTCTCGATTGAAATCAATTGCACAACAAAACGAGCGCTCCAAATTGATGGCGATTCAGAGGCTAAAAATAAATTGAACGTCGATGTCCTCACCTCAGATTTCGCGCCTCGGAATGCACGAGCACGCTGGCTGGCTTCTAGACTCATAGAAAGAGCTTGACTGAGCTTGCGAGTGCAATAGCTTCGCCTGTTGGAGCAAAACTACCTAACTTTATTCATGTAAAAGTACCATCAAAGAGGGTTTTCCACTATTAACGTCAGTCAGTGTTTGTGGTATAAGAAATCCTATGGAGACGAGCGCTTTAAATCGAGCATCTTGCGATCGCTCTCGCTCGAGGCGTGTGTCTAAAGGGTCGACTAAGGTCGATGGAACGGCTTTAGTGGCAGGTTTCTCTTGATTGCGAGCAAGAAGCTCAAACTTTTCTTAGATCCAAACTGTAATGTTGGCCAGCAGGCTGAGCATTGGCATCCAGGGTAACCATCACTGTGGCCGGTATGCCTGTTCTAGGCGTATCCATTGCCTGCTGTGGCGCCATTGAAAGGGGCAAAGTCTGATATGCTGAGAGGTCTGTTTGTACGATCAGCTGTTTCGCTTGGCCTTGCGAGCTTGGTTGCTCGTTGCTGCTCCTCTGTTGGTTGCGCTGATTTGCAAAGCTGGAGGAGTTCATCGAGGATGAGGAGCGGCCGCTGTCGTTGTCAGAGTTCAAGTTTGCTCCAGATCCAGACTGGCGCGAGCACATTGGCGAGGAGGAGCACTGCGAGATTGCTCGCACGTTGCCGGCCACTTGGCCCACAGACAGGTGTTGGCCCCCAAGTGGCCGGCCAGCTTGCGTCTCGCAAGCCTCCACCTGAGGCCTTAATGGGTCCATTTGCGAGCCTAAGCAGTCGAGTGCGAGCGAGGCCGCGTCCATCGTGGCCCCGCCTGTCAGGAGACAAGTATCAGCGCCTTCATCTCGCGGCTCCTGCAAAACAGGCTGAGTGCTGGCCGGCGGCTGCTCTTGCTGTTGAAACTGGTGGCGAATGCGAGCGTTTCTGGCCGCCGCCGCCGTCGCCCCTTGCGGGGCCGAGGAGCTGAGCTGGCCCGAGACTAGACTTGTTGTGGACAGAGATCTGGGTAGAGGCGGCTTGAGAGGCTTGCCGGCGCCCGAGCTCGGGGAGGGGGCTGCCGCCAGCTCTGCTTCTGTCGCCGCCGTCGCTACCTGTCTGGAGCTGGCCGAGGGCGAGCGAGAGGCCGAGTGTCTGACGCCCGAGGCGAGCGAGGTGGTCGATTGGATGATGTTTGCTCGCTCTAAGTTGGCTGCGAGCGTCTGCCTGTCGACTAAATGCATTAGCAGTTGCATCGAGGTGCCAAATTGGCGCAACTCCTCTTTCATCTCGCTAACACTTGCAGATAGACCACTGAGACGCGCGTTCATGCTCCTAAGTTCATGGTTTGAGTTGCTGCCGCTCAATTTAACTTGCTGGCCGCTTTGTCCACGATTGTTTCTCAACAACTTGCTTGCCCTTTTGGTGGCGCCGACCGAAACGGGCGTCGTCTTGCAGGTGTCCCTAAGTTGGGTTCCGTTTCCGTTTCGCTGTCCATTTGCGTTCACTTTGTACCTGCGGCCGCTTGAACTTGCGCTTGAGCTTAAGCTCGTCTGTTCCTCGTTGATGTGAATCAGGGATGAGTGGCCGGCAACAAATGTACTTTGGCCGCCGCTTGTTTGTGCCCGCAAGATGCAGCCTGCCGAGCGGCGCCGGCAGTCAACCAGAGTAGTGGTGTTGCGACTCAAATCAAAGGAGAGCGGCGGCTTCCTGGTTAGCGCGCCCGTTTGGTTTGGCCGCCCAATGGCCGATCGGAGCCGTATTGGCTCGGCTGCCTTCGGGCGCGCCGCGACGGCCCTCGTCTCGGACAGCAGCTCGTCGCTGTTGTTCTTTGGCAGTCGGCCTCGAGCGGTGGCCGCCGCCCTGAGTCTGCTGTCCATCTCAGCCCCATCGTAGGACTGCGACGTCTGCCAGGCAGCCAGATTTTCGTTGGTGGCAGCGGCTGCTGCTGCCGCCATCGCCATGGACTCCGTTGTTGACAAGCGAGCCGGCTGGCACATTTGCGGCCGCTGGCGGCGTCTCGGGCCGCCGCGCAAAGGTTTGTTTGCGTGCTCAACCCGAGAGGGCGCTCCCTGGGCCCCAGGCGAGCTGAACTCGTCCGCCTGCCAGCTAGGAGGTTCCGCTCGTCCAAGTCCCTGAACGCCGGAACTTCTGGTTGATTCGGCCACACCGTCAACCCCGTTTGCTAGCCCGCTCCTCTCAACAGGTTTCCTCCCCTCAACCGACCCGTCCGAGCTGCCCGAGAATCTACGATTCTGGTCATGGCCCGTCGAGTCGGCGGGTTCGTCGTTGAAGTCGTGGCCAGCGCTTGGGGCGCCGCCTTGGTCGTCCTCGTGATCGTCGTCTTCGTTCGAGTCGTCCTTGTCTTCATGCAACTCCTCCTCCTCCTCCTCTTCCAAGATCTCCTCCTCCTCCTCCTCCTCCTCCAGCTGCCCATCGTCGTCGTCGTCGTCTTCGTCACGATCCTCCTGATCATCGTGATCGTACCTGCCGATCTGATTGTCGGTGGCTGTGATTGAGCGGTGCAAGTGGCGCATGTTGGGCGGAGGCGAGCGGGGATCCTCATCGGGCTGCTCGTCATCGTCTTCGTCTTCGTCGTCGCCGCCACCGCCGCCGCCGCCGCTTCCGCCTGGTGCCAATAGCATTGCGTTTCCCTCCTCGTGTTGTTCGCGCAAATTGAACGACAAATCGTGCAAAATCTCCTCGTGAAAAACATCGGAAAACTCTGGATACAATTTGAGCACTTCGAGCAAGCCAGTTATGTGGATGCACTTCAAATCGCAGTACGTTAGCGCCTTCAAATCGCTGCTCGACTTGATGAGGCCGACTGGCATCGTGTAGCCGGCCTTGATTGCAGGCACATCGTAGCCAACCAAGTCGCCCTTGCCGAGTATTGCAACCACCATGTTATCCTGCAAAACTTCCATTGAGCCGTTGCAAACAAGGTAAAGATAGTTGAGCGCGTCCCCGCGGTGAATCAGGTACTCGCTAATTGGTTTGGACAGGCGGCGGATTAATTAGTGAGCGGCGGGGCGGACAGGTGCGCAGGGTGAATGGGCGCTCGTTTGGCCCATCGAATGGGCCTCTGAGGCAGGACAAACTAACGCTGCTAGTGCTGCTAACACCACCGCTAGTTACTTACGTTGGACAACAGAACTTGCTCTCGATGTGGCGGGCAAGGCTCTTGAGGAAACCTTGCGGGGCTAACTCGAAAATTGGCAAGGAAAGAACCTCGCGATGGAGGTGGAGCGAGACGTCGCCCCTGAGCTCCTCAGGGAAATCTCTGAGTATCTGCAGCAGGTGCGGGGTGTTTTCGTTTGTTGTTTGGAACAGTTTGCGCCAAACCAATACAAATAGGAGCGTTCGCGCGCAGGCGGGAGGTTGCGGAGAGTTAGCGGCGGGCGGGGGGAGGTGTCGAGTTTTAGGTTTGAAACACGGCGCCCGCAGGGAGAGCGCCAGGCAGGTGGACAATAAATGGCGCGCGAAGATATAATCGCAATCAATTGGAGGTGATAAACGACAACGGGTAGGCAGATCGGCCGTTTGTTGTTGTTGTTGTTGTTAAGATTGAGATTGTGCGAGCGGAATGGGGCAAGAATGGAGGTTTAGAGTTGGCGCGATTTGTTGCAGTTTAGTGGTTCGAGCGAGCGCCATTGTGTTGCGCGGCCAGTTGTTGTTGTTAGTTTGGCAGGTGCGGTGGTGCGTTTGGGCGAGATATTAGTGTTAGTGGCCGTTGTTGTGAGCGGCGACAAGTGATGATAATTGATGATAGCGAGGCGTCGAGACAAGTCTCGGATCCGCCGCTCATGGGGCCCAAGGGCAAGCGCGGGCTCGCGCACTGAGTCCGCGGGGACAGGTGGGCCCGGCGCTAATTGGGCCAAGCACGCGAGAGCCCATCTCTGCATGCTTGGCCAATGGAGTCGCCTCTCTCGCTAGGCCCTACTTGCCTCATAGGTCTCGATTCCGTGATTAAGCGACCAGGTTGTTTGGAAGTAGTCGCTCATTCGCTGTTGGAGTCTGAACGAGGAGGGCGCAGGTTAGAAACAGGTTAAATCCTCCTGACCTCTGCTCCTATGAGCAGGCGGCCCACCAAAACTGGCCCCATACTCACTCCTTTGGTAGCTGATGCAATCTGAAAAAGTCCTTCAAGTCTCTCAGGCGCGTTTGGTAATTTGACCTGCGCGCGTACATCACCTGGAGATGGCATGTGGGCGAGGCTGGTGGGTTAGCGAGCGGCTTACAAGCCTGGCCACACCGAGAGTCTCCCACTAACCCGAATTAGCGCTGTCACGTTGCCAAACACGACCGCGTGCATTAGCGCGCCAATGAGCATTATCACAATCGAGAATATCTTCTCCGCATTTGTGTTGGCTGATTTGGGAGTTTGAAGTGGGAGGTTAATTGTTTAGTATTTTGAGGTTAGCGTCTGGCACTTCTGTTCCCCGTCAGCTGCGCTCACCTGAGACATTTCCAAAGCCAACGCTGGTCAGGCTGCTCGTCGTAAAGTATAAGGCAGTTACATAGGAGGAGGCCATGTCTGTTGTGTTGACGACACTGTAGCTAATTGTTCAGTGTGAAACAAAGCAAACCAAGTGTTAGTCTGCAAGTTGTTGTTTCCCTTCGAGAGCCTCTGATTTTGCGCGAGAGCTACAAGAGAACCGAAACTCACCCCAACTTGTCCGAGAGCTGGTGGATCCAGCCAATCTTCCAATCCGGCGGATTGCGCTCGATCTCCTCCATGGCTATCACGTACCAGATGCAGGCGCACCAGTGGGCCAAGAGCGAAAAGATGAGCATGAGGAGGGTGAGAATGATGTAGCTGTACTGCGAGTAGCGGTCCATCTTCTGCAGGAGCCTTGCAAGGCGTAACAATCTTATCAGCTTGAGCAGGTTCAGGTCGAGGCGCGACTGTTGCTCAACAAGGATGTACCGAGATAGACAGAAGAGGGGGGGGGGTCAGCCAATTGTTTGTGGAAGGCGAAACAGCTGATTGGACGTCAACTCACCCGGCTGTACAAGTTTAGGCTGCATAGGAGGTCGAAAGGTAAGGCGGCGCAAGCGTCCACGACGAACCAGCCGCGGACGTAGTGCTTGCAGATGATCTTTGAGAATTGCAAGTTAGTTTCAATGGAGGGGCGCAAGGTTGTTGACGTTAGCCAATGGGTTGAGCTGCTTCAGTCTCTCTTTTGGCTAGCTTACTTTTGGTCTAGTCACAACTTCGCCCTTTCTGTTTACAAAAGTGGTCCTAAAGTTTAGTATCACGTCTGGCCGGGTTGTTGTTGCGGAAAAAGAAAGCGTTGCATTTGAATGGGTTAGTTTGGTTTGGTTGTTGGTGTAAATTAGTCGTTGGCCCGTCGTGTGTTTGAGTTTGCCCAGGGACAAGGGGGTTTGTTTGCTCAATGTAGCCGCAGTGGCTGCGACTGCGGCGGCGTCAACACTAACCGATAACAAAGACAACCTCCACGAGAATGTCTATCGAGTCGATCTGGCACTCGCCCGTTAGATCCTGGTGCTTATCCTTGAAGGTCGCATTGTATGGAACCACGATGGCCACGTAGAAGCTGACCACGAGGATGAGCCAATCCCAGCAGGATTTGCCAACTCCATAATGCGACAAAATGAACCTCTGCTTCTCGATTGTAGTTGTCTTATATTCGGGCAAGTTCATTCGCTGCTTTGCCGGGTTCAGCGGAGTCGCCGTTTGAGCAATTGAGACAGCGGCCGGCGAGGTTGGGGGCCGTTTTGCGAGCGGAGGTGGTTTAGGTTGGAGTTTTGGTTTGGCCAGGGGGGGGGGATGTTGGGCGAGTTGGCATTAGTGTTGCGTGAATTGCATCTCAATTTATGTTCAAAGCGCGGCCAAGTTGAACGGCGGCCCCAGAGGCGAGCGAGGCCGGTTAACTCGCGGGCGCAACAATGGGCCAGCGGCTCCCAACCGCCGGCCAGGAAGTTGGCCGGCGGAAGCGAGCCGAGCAAGGCCAAGCCGAGCTAAGGCAGCCTCCAGTCTTTGGGGCCAACTTGGGGCGCCTTTGGGGCGGTCAACTAGCGGGCGGCGTGTCGTTTAAGCGCGCCGAGTGCCTTCGAGCTAGTGTTGGCCGAGCGCTTGCAAAGCAAGCAATAGTTTTGCCCAGGGAGGCCTGATGCAGGTAAGTGGTTTTATGAACTCGGCTTGTGTAAGTCCGCCTGTCTGTCCGCCTGTCTGTCTGTCTGCGCCCACTCGGCGTGAAAAGTTGCGGGCCCAGTTGGCGCTTGGCAAACAATTGGCGCATTTGGCAACCCAAAATGTGCGCCCATGTTTGCTTGAAACGACGAGCAAGGCGTTGTTAGCGTTTTGGCTTGCGAGCCTCGATGTCGTTGCAGTGGCCTATTTGTTTTGCCAAGCAGGGCGCCCCAGCGCGCCACAAAGTTAGTGGGCGAATGCGCGTACTTGAGAGTACGAAATGAACGAGCCGCCCGTGTAGCATTAGCGGGTCTTGCATAATTTACTCGCCATGTCGAGCCGTCCCGCTGGCTGTCTTATCTCGGGCGCCATCCTCGGCCAGGTTATCATCGTAATCACCGTGTTCTCTCTACCTGCTTGCGCCGGCCAAAGGTAAGCTTGGCCGTCCGAATTTGCATCGCTAGTTGTTGCTAAGCCTCGAGTGCTTAGACTCGCACCGTGTCGTGTTGCTAGAGCTTTCGCCTCCATCTAGACGCAAGAGCAAGTGTTGCTTTCCTCGGCTGCTCGCGGGCGGCCAGTTAATTCGAATTTCGGAAGCCAACTCCTGCCCTAGTGCGCAAACGAGCACGCGCCTAAGCGAATGCGCTCGGAGGCAAATTCAAAATATGTGAACAAAATTAATGACCGCAGGCTGGCTGGCTGGACGGGCGAGCCGGCAAAAGACATGGAGACAGAGACAGAGTGTTTTTGGGGCCCCTAATTCGGCCTGCTGTTTGAGAGCTCCAGTTTGTGCTCTTCGAGGCGCATTTGGTTTGGCATTGGAGGCGAGTTTGGTGGCACAAACGGAGCCAGCAGGCAGAGGATGGAGGCGCAAATTCCGCACCACTAGAGGCATTAGCCGCGAAAGTCGCGAACGCCCCTAGGTGCGTGGCCGGTTATTCGAGTGGCCGGCGCAAATGCGTGCTTTGGGTTGGATTGGCGCGAGGGGGGGGCGGAACTTTGGGCCAGGATATTTGATCTGCTGCTGTCGTCGCAGCCGCTGCTCAGACTTGGCTCGCCCGAGTCGCCCTTTTTCCGTTTGTTCCAACGCAACAGCAACGCCAATTCTAATGGTGTGCATCATTAGCGATTGCAGCGCAAGTATAGTGTTGCAACGCTCCTGGCTCCCAGCGTCACTCTCAAGCGAAACTTTGGCGCCAAAAAGAGGGTTGCCCTCCAGTTGTTGGCGCAAACAGATAGACTTTGTTTTGTTTCAAAAATTGCGCGCCAAAGAGCAAAACAAAGCCCGCTAATTGGAACAACTGGGCCCAGTTTGCAAGCGGAAGTCGCAACCCCCTTCGTTTGTTCGTCTCCTAATTCGTGTTCACAGTTTGCCGATTAGAGGGTCTCGTTTTCCAATTAGAGGCCGAGCCAGCTGGCCGATTCGCGCCGCCGCCGCCGCCGCCCAGCCCTCAGCTGGGAGGCCGCGAATCTCGGCCAGTCTGCTTCCATATCTCGCGCTCGCAAAGGCAGGGCTCTCGAACTGTAAATTTGGGGCACACTTGCGCCGGCAACTGTCAATGGGCCCGTAAATCTCGCCTTCAAGGAGCGCGGTCAGCGCCACTAACCTGACTGGCGGCCGGCCAAGATGGATGGAGGACACGCGCGCCGCTCGGGCGGCTCATTTCTCTCCAATGGCCGGCTTGCCAGAGTGTCTTGGGCGTATATTGATCGGGCGCTTGAACGGAGGCACAGTGGCCCATATAAAATGGCATCCACTTGATTGGACGGGAGACGCAAAGACACAAGCAAGCTTTCTGCGCCCCCCCCCCACCCCACCCCAAGCAGCGGCAGCTGATTAATGGAATCAACTCGAATCAAATCAGAGCCACTGGCCACTCGAGCAAAGCGGACACGAGCAGCAGAACTGATAAGCCGATGGGCCGCCGAGCGGAAGCGGAGGCACCACTTACGTTGTTCAACTTGAGCTTCGATTTCATGTTCACTTGGCTGTAGTGGCCGGACAGATTGTAGAGCACCGCCCTGCTCCTCCGTCGGCTGTACATCTTTGCCGTCTGCTTATCCTGGCTGCCGGTTTCCTCCACCTCGTCGAACAGGTCGCCCTCCTCGCCCGACTCGTCCAGCTCGAACTCGCCCATGTCGCTCAGGGCAGTTTGGTTGGCCAACCTGGTGAGCTCGGCCTCGTCCGCCTCGCCCAGCTTTGCTTGCTCGAGCTGCCCCTCGGCGTGGCCCTCCTTTTGCGCGGCGCCCGGCGAGCGCGGCCCATGGTGCGCTGCACCCTCGAGCTGCTCTGCACCTCCACCTGCACCTACGGCAGCGTTAGTTGCGGCGGCAGTGGCCGCTGAGGCGAGCTGTTGCTTCTGGGCGTGCAACTCGGCCAACACCCGCTGCTGCTGCTGGTGCAACTTCTGCTTCGTTATGTCCTTGTGCGAGCATAGCACAAACACAACCTCGTGCTTCTCATCCTGAATGGGCACTATGTCCAACAAACACCAAAAGGGTGTGTCTGTTGTCGGCCGGAAGCGGAAGTCGCGCATTCACGCGAAAGGGCGCCATTAGTTTGTGCGTGCGAAAATTTTAAAACGCGCAGGAGAGCCTCCAGCTCGAGAGTTGGGGGAGCGAAACTTACGCGTCTTCTTGTATAATATCACCTCCAACTTCAGCTCCTCCTGGTTCTTCAAGGCACGCGAAATATCCTCAATAACCTGGACGTCCGTTTTGGGCCCATAAAGGAAGTGACAGGCGCATGATTTTTGCATAATCTCGGCGCGCGTAAAGCCGGTGAGATCGACGAAGCCATCCGAGCAATAAACAATCGGATAAACGTTTGCAATCCTTGCATTTCCGAGCACAAAGTTGCTGTCTGCATGTCGCATTGGGGCCACGAGGCCGTCGGTGGTTTGCGGCCGGGTCGAGCCAGTTTGCAAGCGCGGGGAGGGGCGAGAGTAGAGGGGGGGGGATAAAAATTAGTTTCCGCTCGCTGGAGCTCTCGGCGGCCAGGTAGGGCATTTGCGTTAGCGGTTGCGGCCGCATGTGTAAGTGGTGGGTCTACACGAGTTTTAGATTGATGCGCTTGCAAGGAGGCGCCAATTTATCACGCTAGCTTGACAAAGTTTGCGCGCCAACTTCGTTATCTCTGCGCCGCCCTGCTCTGGCCGCGCGCAAACCTCAAATCCGCACCTGGGCCTTAATTTAGCCGGTCATTTGTCAGCCGAGCCACAATGGCGGCCGCTCGCGCTCGATAAGGAGCGCGCAGTCGAGCGCTGCCTGCTGCAAACTCGCGGCTCGTTTGCCTGTTTTGCTGCTGCAGCAGCAGCAGCAGCAGCCTCTTGCACACTGCGCGGATTCGGGCGGCCGCCAGCCGAGCAGTTTGCCCGCCAAACTCCGTCCAGGTTGTGCGCGCTCGAGGCAAGCCACTCCTGGGGACTCCAAAGCGGCTTTGGGCGGCCGGCGACGAGCAGCCTTGATTCGAGTTTTGCTTGAAAATAATCGAACGCTCGCATTCAAATTTGCATTCAAAATTCCATGACACAACAGAGGCGCCACGCTATTTGCTCGCTGGCCGCTCTTTGGGCACCTGTTTTGCAGCCGCGCTCGCGCTCCTAGCGCCGGTCGCAACAGTGGAGGCGGCGGCGGCGGGTGGATAATTTATGTGCCTCGAAGCGGAGGCTTGAATGGCGGGCTTGGCTGGCCAGCCAAGCAGACGGGCGCGCTCGCAACCGAGCGGCCAGGTTCGAGTCCCCATGAGGTTGGCGCGGAGCTTGTTTGTTCTGTCGGGTGCAAATTGGAGCGCCAGCCGCCAGCCGCCAGCTCCAGATCAAACTTGGCGGCGAGACTCGGCGAGGGCCGCCAAGCGAGCGCCGATGCGCTCGGTCAGCGGGCCCAATGAGCTGAAACTGGCTGCAGCCATGCTGGCCTGGCTGGCTAAGCCGGCTCGAATCAAATCCCATAAATGGGATCATCCATTTGGCCGGATGCGAGCAAGCGCCGCCTTTGACACAATTGGCCGCCCGCCGGCTTGATGCGCCGGCTCAACCGGAGGAGAGCCGAACTGGCGCCGACTGTCAAGCTCGGGCCGACTTTTGCGGCGCCGACTTGCAGCGGCTCGCTCGCTCCCCCCGAATTCGGCCCCCAGAGGCGAGCCTCCGAACGGAAGGGGGCGGCCAGGTGCGCGCGCGCCCCAGAGCCCAGGCTGATGCAAATGAGGCGGCCCGAGCGGCCGTCAACAAATGCGGCCCCCGGCGGCGACAAGTGGCAGCTCGAATGTGGTTGATTATTCGCCGACAGTGGCACTTGACCGGCCGCTCAGCGCTCACGGCCAAAAACTCGATTTCAGCCGGCGCCCCAGCCGAGGGCCCAAATTGGCTTCAAATTGGGGGCGCCAAGGCAGCCGCCCAACCAGTCGCTGCTGTCAAGACATATGGAGGCGGCCGCTCTGCCAATCTGGCCAGAGGGCCTCAGAAAGCCCCCTGGCTGGCGCGCCAATTCTCGCGGGGCGACGGGCGAGATTTTTCGGGGGCGAAGAAGTCCTTGAGTTTGCCCGTTTTAAGGCTTTGAATCGGGCCAACCCTGGACTTGGCCGCTCCAATTCCAGGGGGAAAGGAGCGGCTGACGCACCAACATGTGGTTTGCGCGAGATGCGTCGGGCGCGAGCAGTGGCGCCCCAAATTGAGTTTGCTGGGCTTTGGCCGACTTTGGCTGCGGCGAGCAAGTGGAAGTGCAAACGCGAGCTCCAACGCCAACGCAATCGGTCGGGTGCCAAAAGCCGGCCGATGATTAACATAAACAAATTCGCCCCCCCCCCTCCTCTGCCTTGAATCCCCGGCGGCCGGATGAATTAATTTGCCTTGCCGGTCAGAGCAAAGGCGCTGAGCTAAGTGCGGCCAACTGGGCGCCAAATTGAATGGGCGGCCAGGTTAGGTTGGGCCCATCTGTGTGGCCGCCGGCTAATGGGCAACGCATAAACTGGGGCGCGGATTTGGCCAGAGCTGGGCGCCGGCAGAGCTGAATAAGCGGCGCCTTGCTTGGCTCGGCTGGGCGAGCGGAAATCGTGCAGTTCCATTGCGATAGGAGGCGGCAAATAATCTGCGCCGGCCGGCCGCTCGAATTTGCTCGCCGATTGAAATTAATTTAATCTCCGCTGGCCGCGGACTGGCGAGCGAGCTGCCAGGTGAGCGAAGGCGGCGAGTTTTTTCAAAATTTCCGATCGAGCAGCTCGTCTGAGGCAGCAGGCCGAGTTGCTCCGGCTGGCCCGCGTGGAGGGGGCGACACGCGAGCTAGCTCACACTGCAGTCGCCATAGCGGCCGCAGTGCGAGCTGCGGCTCGGCCAAGGCGGTTGCGTGCGGAGGGGGACAAAAAGGGGCCAGAGCCGACTAATCATGCTGTCAGGCCGACGGCCATTCAGCGCCCATTCGGATCGGCGGGTTCATTGGCGCCGGCTTGCACCTGGCCGAGTCTTGATTCTGGCGGTCGCCTTGCAACTGGCGCCTTTATCAAGGGCGAGGCCAGCAGCAGCAGCAGCAGCAGCAGCAGCAAGCGGGCGGCCGATGCAGCGTTTTGTTTGCGACGAAACCGATGCGAGTGGCATGGCAACGGGACCGATTGAGACGTTGCCGCTCGTCGGCCGAGTTAAGTAGTCATGGCAAATGGAGGCTCTGGGCTGCGCGCGAGTGTCGCCGCCCCAAGGAGGGCGCGCGGCAGCTGATTTGCGCTCGCCGGCCAGCTTGGGGCCGAGCGGCAAGGGTTTGATTGAGGGCGGATCTGGGTTTGGCCTCGCGTCCGATTGGATTGTTGCCAGTTCGTGTGCGGCCAAAACAAATGGCCCAGAGGGGGCAGATTTCCTGCCCATTCCTCTCGGCGAGCTGAGTGCGAACGCTGGCTTAGTTTGGCGCTAAACTCTACCCTCTGACAGGTCGGCCAACCGGCGACTACTTAACATGGAGCGAGGGCCGCCAGTTGGGCGCCACAACTACGTGCGAGGCGGCCATGTTTGTTTTGGGGCGAGCGGAGTTGGAGATGAATCTGCCTCGCCGCGGCCGACGGACCGGCCGGCGCGCATGAAGCCCACGAAAACACGCAACAAAGACATCAAAACCAAGCCGAGCGAGCGCGCGCATCAGCCGGAAGCCAGGGCCAACTCGGCGCCCAGCTGGCGGCCAGCTCGCCCGACTGGCGGGCGCCCAAATCTCGGACGCGCCGACTGCTGATGGATGTCGGCTAATGATAAAGGGGGCAGCCCACTAACACCAACTGGTGGCGGCGGCGCGCCGCTAATGGCGTCTGGGCCGGCGAGCAACAGAGCGGCAAACAATGGGCGCCGCTCGCACTCGAGTGGCTCGCTCGGCGGCAGCAGCGGCGGCCTGAGTTTTGGGGCGAGCAAGCAAGCCGGCTGGCTGGCTGGCCATTCATGGTTAATAGGGCGAGCGGGCTGGCTTGATCGCAATCAGCGGCTCGCGCTTGGGGCGCGCGCTGCAAAACGGTTGGCGCCAAATTTTCAAATTCGCGCCCTCGCAAGTGGCGGCCGGCGCCGAGCAAACCGAGTGGACGAAATGACAAACAATCCGCATTTGCATTGCGATCGCCGATCGCCGACCGCCGACAACAGGCAGCAGTGCGCCAGCCGGCCGGCCGGCCGGCCAGCCAGGCGGGCCAACGAGAGCGGAAGTTTGTGTGCTGTCCTCCCGGCCGGCAGGCCGAGAGGGGGGGGGGCAGCCTCTCAACCGGAAATCGGGCGCTTATCTGGTTGCGATTTTTGGCCGCCAGAATCGGCGCGCTCGAGGCGCTTCCACCGGCTCGGCTCCGCTGGCCGCCTCCTCTGTGGGGCCCCGAAGGAGGCGGCTCGCTCAGTTGGCTTTGGGGCGGAGAGGGAGGGAGGAGGAACAGTGGATGGGGATGAATCTCCATCTATCAGCGCCACTCGCCTTGGCCCGATGGCTTGGGCCGGACGGTGGCCAGTGGCGCTCGTCTGCTCCATTTGTCTGCATTAGATCCGGCCGGCAGGCAGCGAGACGCGAAGGCCGCCGCCGCTCGGGGCATCATCAATGCGACTGAGCGTGGCCGCTATCTGTCCGCTAGATCGATGGGCAAACTTGTGGCCGGCGACGCGAGCTGCCCGCGGGCCAGCCTTGCCGGCCTCCAGCGCCGGCCCCGGGCGCAGTTGCTGCCGAGCTCGCACTTCCTGCGGCAGCCGCCTTTGCCTTTGCGGGCCGAGAAGGGCGGCGAATAATTACCATTAAATTGAAACGGATCCGGCCCCTAAATGGCTTCCCTGCGCCTGTGGCGGCCGCGTGGAGCTCCGCGCCTGGGCCGAGTCTGCCCCCGGCGGCCGGGCCCAGCTGAGCAGGTGGGGCCCACGAAGCCACAAAATCGCGCCCGAAGGCGAGCTCGCTTGGGCAAAACTCGCCGCCAGGGGGCCGGCGGCAAACAAAATGGAGCCAAGCCGACGAGAGGGCTTTTCTCAAGCGCTAATTGTGTGCTTGCGCGTGGGCGCCAAACAGAGCGAGTCTTGCGCGCGCGCCATTCATCCAGTCCAATCACATCAAATCCAATGCAGGGCGAGACGAGCGGCAAACTCAACTCGGCCTCAAGTGGCGAGGCACGCGGACGGCGGCCAGGTGCGGCTTAATTTGCAATCAATGCAAACTAGTCGCAAACGCGCGACGGCAAAGCTCCTCACGCTCAAAGCAAGTGGCTCGTCAGAGAGCGGATCAGGTGAGGGCTTGCTGGTTGGCGCGCGCGGACTCGGCAGCGCAGTTGGCCAAGCTGGATGAACTTAATGTTGCGCAAAGTTGGCCTTTGAGGAGAGGCCATAGTGTTGGCTTCTTCGGCTGGCTAAGAATTTAAACTAGCTTGCGGCGCCAAGTGCTAGCTTGAGTCGACGCTAGCGAGCGACTCAAGAGAGAGAGCCTCAAGCAACACAAACGCCGTTACTGCATCCACCGCCAGCTCAAGGCTTGGCGCCCCTTTTAGTTAAAATTTTCAGCTTGGCGCCGCTTAAATCGAGTCACGTGCTTTTTGTCTTTGTTCCGTTCAGTTCCCTTGAGCCTAAAAGTGGCGCAACTTGAGCGCAAGTTGAGGCGATGAAGGCTGGCGGCCAACACTGAGCCTCTCAATGGATCATTAGAGGGATTGAAAATCATCGAATGCTGGCCAGAGTTGGAGTTTAAATTGAGCGATCGGCTTGTTTGAGCGGAAGGGAAGCGATAATGGAGGGAGCGCAAATGTCGCTATGTCCGCTGTTGGAGCGCGCAAAATTGTCGGCCAAGGAGGCCTCGAGTTGGACGAAACCGTCGCTTTTAGGCAGGGCGGCGAGATTTTGCGCCCGAAAAGCAGAGGGCAGCGAGAGGAGGGGAGGCGGCAAAATTACTCACGTGTTCCGTCAAATCTTGTTGCTATTGTGTCTAGAAACGTGTTTTGAGGGGCAAGTAAACCTTTTCGTGCAGGCATTTGAATGGATTCTCTTCGCCTTGGGCCTCTTAAGTTGCACAAATGGCCCTCGTCTTGAGCCAACTCTCAGGGAAGCGGACAACTCAGCTGGGTCGCTTGCCTTGCTTGTCCAATCTTGTGGCCGCTCGCTGAGGATGATGGAGGCTTGTGCAAGTGCAAGTGCAAGTGCAAGAGCAAGTGCAAGTGCAAAAGCAGGCGCTTGAGCTGGCCGCTCCCATTTGCTCGCCTCACTCGCTCGAACGCTAGCAAAACACTTGATGATTGAACTCGGAACGACAAGTGGCCTTCTGAGGGGACATAGCGCGTTCTATGGCTCCCTTCGCGACTCGCCGCCCTTTTCTGCTCTCCAAAGTTGCGCCTCCAAAGCCACGTTTGCGCCAACGAGCAAACCAAAACTGAGCCCGGCTCAGAGTTGCGCGCCACAAACTCGGCGCCCCGTGCGCCTGCGCGCGCCTCGCAACCGCCGCCGCCAGTCGGGCCCATCGATGGATGCCCGCAACCAAAGCCATGCGCTCTGGCCGCCGCCATATGCGCCGCCGAGAGTCGTCTTGTCGCCGTGTCGCTGTCAGCGGAAATTACCTTGCGCCCATTGTTGGCCCCACTTCGGGCGCCGCCGAAGAGTCCCGCTGGTGTCGTATTTATTACTCGCGCCAACAAAGGCTAGCCGCTAATTCCAACCAAAGCCAGCTTGAACTGGGCGCAGAGTGCCTCCTTTGCCCTAGACACGTGGCCCCCTCCTGACGGACGGCCACCTGATTGGGGCCGCCCATTGATTGCTCTGTCCGGCTCCGTGGCGCCCCTTTCCAGGTAAACGTTTTCGCGCCAGACGCCATCAGCTGGGCCAGCCAATCACAGTTTGCCCGAGCAACAAGCCGGCCCCTCTAATTGACCACTGATCAACGGTGGCCCCATCGGCCTAAGCCGGTTCGCACTGCGCCGAGCCAGCTTGCGTATGCCAGCCACCAACCGGGACAACAATGGCTCGCCCCCCCCCCTTTGTTGTGCCCGGCCATTCGGCTGCCATCAACAATGAGCAAGAGTGTCATGGGCGAGGGTGGACTCGCGACAGCAGGTGATCTCGAGCGGGCCAGTTGGATTTGATGCGGCGGCGGCGAAAGCTGAAGCCGCGCGCTGTGAACGAGAACTCGTGGCCGTCCAATGTCGGCGCGCAGATCCAACTGACGCTTCGAAGCCAAGTTGGAGGCTCGATGGGCGGCCGCAGCTCGGCTGCTTCGAGCGCCAACATTCCGGCTCGAAGAGGAGGAGTCCAATTAGAAATGGCCAAGGTCGTTGGTCAGCGCGGATTTGAGCAGCTCGCACTTGGTGGTGGCCGCCGCAAGGGCGACTCATGTTTCGAGGGCCAGCGAATTGATCAGTCCGCCTGCGAGCAAAACAAACTGCCTCTCCCGCTCGCCAGATCTGTCGGCGGCCGGAAGGAGGGAGGCAGGAGGAGGAGGGGCGATGCGAGCGAGTCAAGCAGCCTGTGAGCCTCTATGAAAACAAGGGACACTCTTTGAAGCGTGTTTACTTAGTCCAGTTCTCGCCTGGAACGAGCGGCGCGACTTACGGCGTCAAGTCTGGTCGGAAGGGTGAGAGCGATAACACTAATGGTTATAATTGTCAGCCTTTGCTTGTATCTGGAAACGCGCAAAGGGAGGGAGCCCAAGCGGGGAGGAAGCGACTTGCGCGCGATTGCATCCTGCAAACGAAACCAACCCTCCAGCAAGCTCATGCTAATTAAGAAATTTCGCCCTATCGCGTCCACATCTGGCCAAATGCGCCAACTCTAGCCAAATTGTCTGAGGGCTGGAGCGCACTGATTAAAATGGTCGCCCGGTTAGATGGGGCGCTGAGAGCGGGCAAGATTTGGCCCATTTCTCGCAGCATCCAATTTTCTCCTCGCCAAGCCCATTGAGATTCAATACCACCGTTCCCTCTTGATTCCGCCGGCCTCCTAAATCCAGCCGACCCAACGCTTGCAACTGCCGCCGTAGCCGCCGCCGCCGCCGCTCTCCTGCCAGGCGAAACCCGCCACTCGGCAGGCCAGTTTCCGGCTAGAGAGAATGCCCAACGGAGAAACTAATCAATCGACTGGCGGCCAACTTACCAAGATTTCAGATCCACCCAACCCGATGGCAATTATTGAGGCCCAACGGCGCTCGCTTTCACTCTCAATTTCCTCCAATTTGCTGGCCCAGCTAGCTGAGCCAATCGAGCCAACGGCACTCACGTGCTAGACTGCCCATGTTCACCAGCACTCTTCCAGGGAGCCCAAAGCCCAAAAAGCTTGCACCGGCCAACGGTCCTCTCGAGTCTCTTGGAACTCGACCGTCCTTTGCAATTGGAGCCAAATGAATCCATCCAACTCCACTTATATTCAGCTCAAGATCAAAGCAAGCAGACAGCCACCCCCCCTCCCTCTCTCGCTCAGTCTTTCCTAGTGCGCGCGAGAGAGCATCCATAACTTGCGTGTAATTTATATTCTTGCTTCGGGTAAACAAGTTGCGGGAACCCCCGAAAAGGATCCCACTTCAGTTAGTGGACTTTATCCGCTAACTGACTATGTTTGGCCAGTGTTTCAGGACCGAGAAGGTATTTGGCCCCTTGCAGTATGTGTGCGCGGTGCCAACTGACGAAGCAAATAACTCGCATCCAATCTAACCTGCTCCAACTCTGACCCCTAGACCCCTCAGGCGTCCGCGGGGAGGGCGCATTCCTGCCTAGCTTACGGCCTTCTAGTTTAATGATTTTACTTAGGCCTATCGTTGACTTTCGAGCTTTGACCGGCTGACCCGAATGGGGAAAATTCGAAACTAACCGAAGTCGCCCTGGTGGTCGAGCTGCTGAGTTCGGTCTGTTTTGAAATTGGCGCTGACACAATCTGATCATTCTAAATGAGCCACGCTGAAACGAATAACATGCTTCACGGCTGCACAGCTCATTGTTGTGTTCACTCTAAAGATACTCGCCAAACTTGAGGCTCGGCCAAGACTGTGCGCCGTGTAACTAAGGCAAAAATCGACAAAGGGATGCGACCAACAACATCTGGTCTAGCCAACAAGGAGCGGGCGGAGCCTATTAACCGCATACGAAGCCATAAACCACTCTTCTACCGAGCCCATCCTGAAATTATAAATCTAGCGGAACGCCCGCCGGTCTCAGAATGTACACATTGTAACTTCTCTATGAACCTGCCAACCAGCGCCCTCCAAATGAGCCCTCTGGAATCCACTTTGAAAATCTCTACCTAATTCACTCGTCAGCTTTCACTCAAGCCCGACCTCCAACAAGAATCTTATGCAATTAGTTCCGAATAGAGTTAGTCAACTCAAGCTTCATAAGAATCCGCCCTCCGGACATACTGATAAATGAACTCTACAATATGAATTGGCTCAGCTCATTGGTAAGAGTTAAATCTACAAGTCTCAATAAGCTCCACCTTAGTTGATCTCAAAGGCAGATAGAATTCACTCGCATATGATGACTTCCATCCTTTCAAGCCTTCTCTCATCGGAACCTTCTTGTTGCTGCTTACATACGATCACAAATGGCTCGTGACCTATTCTAACAATCTCAACTAACGCTACCTCACTAACAGAGCCCTCAAAGTGCCTCCACTCTGAGAAGTTCAACTCTTTTGCGGAACTTGTCTCATAATGTTCCGCCTTCCAGACATATTTAACGTGAGTCATCTCGAATGCCCCTTCTTGCATGGAGCATCCCGTTTAAATCCAAACTAGAGGCAAACTACCACCAAACTCCCAGTCGAATCGATTACTCTACCCTATCCCTCCAAGTCACTCTGAGCGTTACCTTTGCCACATACGTAGATGTTAGAAAAACTTGCTAACAAACCATGTCTTTCCTGTTAAAAAAGTTAGGTGATCCCCAAGCCGAGGGCATACAGACCCCAAAAGGTGTTATTCAGGATTATAACAGTATTAAGCAGCAGTGTCTAGCAAGCGGTCGATTATTTGAAGATCCTATATTCTCGCCACGTGGTTCCAAGAGAAGCGACTGCGTTTGGTTGAGGCCTTTCGAGATATCGAGCTCGCCCAAGTTTGTGTCTTCAGGAGTGTCTAGGTTCGATGTTGTTCAAGGTGAACTAGGTGACTGCTGGCTCGTGGCCGCAGTTGCTAATTTGACCCTCAACCAGAGACTTTTTGCATTGGTTGTTCCGCCTGACCAATCTTTCGATCGCGGCTCCTATTGTGGCTTATTCAGATTCAGATTTTGGCAATTCGGCAAATGGGTTGAAGTTATAGTTGACGATCGGCTTCCTACAAGAGACGGGAAACTTTTGTTCATGAAAAGCTCAGATCCTGATGAGTTTTGGAGTCCGTTGTTTGAGAAGGCCTATGCAAAATTGCATGGATCATACGATGCACTACGCGGTGGAACTACCTGTGAGGCTATGGTCGATCTTACCGGCGGTTTGACAGAGTTTTTCGATATTCAAACCGCTGATTCGCCGCCCAACTTGTACAGCATAATCAAGAAAGCCTTTGAGAGGGGCTCTCTCATCGGATGTTCCATCGAAGCACAAGATGAATCTCAGAGAGAGAATGAACTACCTAATGGACTGGTCAAGGGCCACGCATACAGTATCACCTACGTGCTCGACCTTGAAGTTGGAGGTCGTCAGATACCTATGCTGCGGCTTAGAAATCCATGGAGCGGTACAAGCGAATGGAATGGACCTTGGTGCGACAAGTCACGCGAATGGTCCATGATTAGCGACTACGAGAAACAGAAGATCGGCCTTGTTTTCGAAGCAGATGGAGAGTTTTGGATATCCTTTCATGATTTTAGTAAAAATTTCACTCGCGTCGAATTGTGCAATTTAACACCAGACGAACTTGATAGCAATGTACAACGACAGTGGCATGCGCAAATGTTCGAAGGTAGCTGGATTCGAGGACAGACAGCTGGCGGATGTCGAAATAACCTTAACACTTTTGCAATGAACCCCCAATTTGTAATAACACTCACTGACCCCGATGAAGACGATGATCAAGAGAATTGCACCATGATAGTTGCGTTAATGCAAAAGAATCGACGTTCAGCCAAAAAATATCAGATGGGCTCGAGCGAGTTGACAATAGGGTTTGCTATTTATGCCCTGAGAGATGGAGTCTATCAACGTGACCCTGTTGGTTCCTCCGCACCACAATTCAGACAGCAGCTTCTAAATGTTGACTTCTTCAAGTACAACTGTTCAGTTGCAAGGAGTCCAACTTATATTAATCTGCGCGAAGTTACATCTCGCTTTAGTTTGCCCCCAGGAACCTATGCAATAATTCCATCAACTTTCGATAAAGGCGAGGAGGGCGAATTCATTCTAAGAATTTGGACCGAGGCTCCGGCCAAAACAGCGATTCCGGGCACATATCCCGACATCAGGCCGACAACGCCCATCGCACCCAGACCAAGTCCCAAACCGGCCGAGCCAGAGCCTGCAGCACCCCAAGTGCCCGCATACCCAAGATACCCAAGTCCAGCTCCTTCAGCACCAGACGATGCTCACAAGAATCCAGCCTATCCGCCTTACCCAAGCCCTGCCCAACCAGCAGCTCCCGGTTACCCAGCCTATCCTCCTTTCGTGCCCTCAACGCCGGGCGCACCCTCCTACCCGCCCTTACCTGCTGGCGGCGATTTTAGATATCCTACTCTCCCAGAGGAACCCTCCATCACTAGACGCAGAGTTCCTCCGCCGCCGCCGGGACCGAGCATCGATATTAGCATTGGCGAGGTAATTGGAACAGTGTCGACAATCATAAGCATACTAAGCATGTGCTGGAACACTTATCAAAGGATGACTGCCGCTCCTCAGACCCATCCTTACGGCGGAAATCAGCCTGGCGGACTAAGCTACCAGGAGCCATTCAGACAAACGCCCGGCTACTCAATGCAATCGTCAAACACAGGTAACCAGAACAATACTCGACTAAACAGCAGCCGTCTTTGAGTCAATAGAGGCTTGGCCAGTTGGGGCTTTGAGCATCCCGATTTTTTGGGACACAAGGCTTATTCATTCATTCACTCATTGAATAAATTCATTTCACCTCAACGATGGCCAACTCATGAGACAGACATCTCAACAAACGAGCCAATGATGTGATTTTTCAGCTCAACAGCTCCTCTCTGATTCTACAATAGGCGCCAAAGGGCAGCAAACAACGGCTTCTTGGAAGTTAATCAACCGTTCTTGCTGGGCAAAATCCGTGCGTTTGTCGACCGAGAGAATGTAGAGAGAGAGAGAGAGCGGGTATAGTCAGTGTATTTGTTCACGCAATGACCTGCTGATCACGACAAAGGGAACGCTCTTCCGTTGTTGTGGTGTACAAACTTGGCCAGCCAGCAAGATGAGAGCAGATGCATTGACAACGACCGCCAATCTCGGAGGTGACAGTTTGAGGTCAAAATTTTGGCCAAGTTTTCAGCAGAAACCACCAAAGCCACTGCACACCCCTGAGGCTCAACAAGCCAGTAATCACTGGTTGGCTGGCACAGGAGCCGATTTGTCACCTTGAGTTTTTAGAGTTAACGTAAAAGTCTACGGATTTCAAAACCAAAATAAATACAATTTACGCTTAGGGCATTTTTATCTCGCAAACGAACGGCAAGCTCCTCGGTGTCTCTGTTGGGCCCGCTAAAAGTGGGCGAGGCTACACTCTCGCCTCAGGAGGATAATGAATCCCCAGGAGACACTGGAGCTGCGGGAGGCCTGATTGGCTAGATTGGACGTCTCTATTATTAGCAGGATTCAATATAAATCTTTGAACTCTGAATTGGAAAAACCTTGAGTTGTTTGACTTCATTTAGAGTTCGTTGGGCTTGATGACAAAATGAAAACTTTAATTGGGTGAAATATTATCCAGATTTTGTAGGTGCATTTCTGGTTTTTCATACCTCTACTTTAAACCAGCCAGAGTGCATCCAAACCAGGAATGGGGCAAGACAAACAGAGGACCAGTTGAGCAGCCAAGTGAGGGGGGGGGAAGACTAGTTTTGTCATCTGTTTCAGATTGATTACACCGCTGAGTGGAGTGAGATTTTTGATAATTATTTCAACTAAAGTTAAACCAAACTATTTCCAACCTGAGATGGTCCACAAGGGATTCCTGGCGGTTTTGTCCTGATTGGGTCGAATCAGGTTGGCTCGCTGAGATGGCGCCGAGCTGGCAACCAATCGATCGCGTTGATTTGAATCTCAGACTATTGTGTATGTGTGTATGTTTGCGCGGTAGGCTTGTTTGTCGCCCTTGCGGCTGCTAAGATTGAACTGTTACGTTTGCCTGCTGATTGGACGGGCGGTCAGGTAGGCAGGTGAGCTGAACTGGCGGCGCCAACAATGCAGGTGGGATGCACTGATTTGGCTTGCAGGCGGCCAGAGGGCTCACTTGCTTGGCGGTTGGATCCGTGCTTGGAGTGAAAGTAAACCACGCTTGCCTTGCCGGTTCACTTGGATTCCCGAGTTAGCTATTGTTGTGTAGACCGGCGGCTTGTTCGGTGGTCGCAAACAATCGAGACGGGGGGACGATGAGAGCCGGCAACCCTACTTTCCGTCGCAGCCACTGGCACCGCCGCCGCTGACAAGTGAGAGTGGATCCATCCTCTCTCGGATGTCGATTCCTCTCATTCATCCGGCAAATTGTATGTTGTCGAGCTTATGTTAACAGCCGCCGAGCTGGTGACACTTTCAGCTTGCTTACAACCTCAAGAGTAGACCCTTGTTGGCCAGCGCCCACTAGTGGTGGTTGGCGGCGAGATTTCAATGTTGTTGATCTAGCCAGCGCCGAGCTTGTGGGCGGCCCGTTTGACTCTTGGGTGCCTTTACGCTCGCTTACCTCAGCCTCAGTTTCAGCTACAACTCCAGCCTTCAACTTGAACGCTCCGCTGGCGCAGTTTCAGTTGCCCAAGCTGTCAGGTTTGGGATTCATCAGATTAGATTAGCTCAGCTTGGAAAGATAGAGAGAGCGAGTCGAGTGCCCCTCTGTGCCAGCGAGGGTTGGCAGCGAGTGAAAATGCGCACGAGCCTTACTTTCAATGGTCACTCTCGCTATATAAGCTGAGTGTCCACTCCATACAGGTGAGCAGTTTGCATGTTTGTGGCCGAGAGTTGAGGTTAGCGGTGGATCAAGCAGAATGAAGGAGATATGAGAGACAGGCAAGTTCGAGAGGCGACTTCAGGAGGCAAGCAAGTGAGCCATTGTGTGCCAAGATGTTGCCAACTCGTGTGGGCCAGGCAAGCGCTCGTTGGGCCAACAAGAGCGAGCCTTGTGGTTGCGGCAATAGTGGCTTTCGTTGGCCTGCTTGGCTCGCCTCGCGGCGCGCAGGTGTTGCCGCACTTCGAGTCGCTCCGTCTGAGGCCCTCTACTTGGACCAGCTCAAGCGGCTTCGACCCGTTCATCTCGCTCGCGACAGAGGCCACCCTATCGGCGGGCGGCGGGCAAAACAACGGGAGTCAAGTTGTGGCGCCTGAGTCGGCTAACAGGCGCTTTGAGGCTCCACTGATTGAGGCCAACGGGTCCAACCCGAGGCTGGCCGACGGAATCGATTCGGCGCCCCTACGGCCGATGGAGGATCTAGCAACAGCTGACTCGGCGCCAGGCACAGCAAGCCGCACTGAGGGGGCTCCAAGTGGCGGCTTTGCTCAGCTGGTGCCCGTTGGCCAACAAACGGAGCACTCGAGTGTGGAAACAGAGAGGCACGAAAACTGGCGCCAGCTTGGCGTGTCCATGCTTCCGAGCGAGGCGAAGGGTCCGCCGGTTTACAAGTCAGCGCCAAAGCAAATCAGCGAGTCCGAGATAAAACGCTCATCGTCTGACTCGGAGCTTGCAAAGCCAGCGGTCGGTTTGGCGGCCAGAGTTGACACGAAAAAGGCTGTGAAGAAGCTTGGCGACCTCCACACGGCGGCCGGTCACTCGAAGGGCAAGCACGACTACGAGCAGAAGGTTGAATCGAAGAAGAAAGTGAAGAAGAGGAAGGAGAAACCAAAGAAGAAACCAAAGAAGAAGAAGAAGAGGAAGAAGAAGCCCAAGAAGAGGAGGAAGGCTGCAAAAGTGCACGAGGCGCCCGTTGAGCCGAGCGCCAGCCACCAAGATCACGGCAAATACTATGAGTGAGTAGCGGGCCTCCGTTGGATCTCGCGCAGGCCGAGCGGCTCTATCTGCTGGCTAACAGCTCTTTCACTCTCTTCCGCTGCCACAGGTTCCGCTCAGTGCCGAAAAAGGGAGCCTGGAAGTACGAATACAAGCGAGGCAACAAGAAGCACATGAGTGAGTGGCCCGGCGCACTTGCCCATCAGCTGGCTCCGCTAAAACTTGAACACTAACCATTCGCTTATTTCCTCTACAAATGAAACAAATCCGCCAACCTCACCTGAATTTGTGGCCACACTGATCGAGTTTAGTTGAGAGAAAGGAACACGGACACAAGTCGCATTTCAAGTGAGTGACTCAGTTTACTCTCGCCCGCGCTTGGGGCTCCTCCTGCCCTTTGCCCCTTCTTTTGGCCGCTTTTTGTTTGCGGACCCAGCGCTCGGCCGCTTCCGATTGGCGGCGGCAACGAGCTGCTAGCGAGAGGCGAGCAAACAAGTGAACCGTCAATTCAAGTGGGCGACTTGTTGCTTGCTCAGCCACCAGCACTAACCACAACTCGCGGCCGACAGGACCGAGGTGAAATGGGAGGACAAGAAGGGCAAGGGACACCATGTGTTCGACTACAATCACGTAAGTATTTAGCCTCCCGTTTTCTCTAACACGGATCGCTTGTTTGCTGGACCATTAGCGCGAGTTTGGCTCGTTTGGTTTTGCGCTAGGCCTTGTTTGGATTTGCGAGGGGGAGGCCCGCGACTAACTCGCACGCTGACGCCTCTGGCGCCCCCGTTCGCGCAGGACAAGCATCACGGCCACCACCAGGCGGCCGCGGCGAGCAAGGACAGGAAGGTCGAGGTGAAGCCGATGGGAGCGGCCAGCTCGGCCCGAGGGGAGGCAGCGGCAGCGGCAGCGCAGGAGGCTGCAACGTGGACCAAATGGGGCCACTGATTGGAGGCGGAGGATTCTCGTTGTGGGATCTTCGGCAGAGGTGGAACTATTTAGGAGCTTGGACATGGAAGTGTGTCATCCTCGGCGACATCCTTTCCACACAAACACGGCAAACCGGCGCAAGTGGCCGGCCGACATGACTGGCCGAGTGGGGCAACAATTAAACTTGACATCAATCTAGCCGACAAGACGTCTTTCTCTCTCTCTCTCTCACCTTGTTGCTCTAGCGGCGTGACTCAACGGGCCGCGCTGCTTCCCAAACTACACTGGCCGGCCGGCGGCCGCTCGGTGGAAACTGGAGGAGAGAAAAGTGTTACCTCCTCCAAGGGGCTTCAACTCTGTGGGATCTCGATCATTGTTTGCAGATGGAAGCTGCTCGCCCCCCTTGGCTCAATTAGATTTGGACACACGGCGATGGCAAGTTTCCAATTGGCTCCGCTCGCTCGGCCGCCAAACTCACTGTGCGCTCGCTCGAATCAATGGCCGGCTAATTGAGCATCCAAGCCAACTGCTTGGAAGGTAAACACTTGCTTGCTCGAGAGGCGGCGACAACGGTGGTCAATTTTCTCACATTCGAGGCCGCCGAGCAGCCCGCCTGGCCGGCGGCAAACCAGAGCCGCCCAATTAGTTGGGGCAGCCGGCGCGCTTGGGGCCCGGCGGCGGCGGCGTGCGCCAGCTCCAGCTCCAGCGAGTGGCCATGGCAACAGGACAGCCAGCCCGCTCGTCCGGCCAGAAATACGACCGGCGGGCGCACAACGCATTTCCTGCCCGCAAGGTCGAGCTGTTGCTGTTGCTGCTGCTGCTGCTGCTGCAGCGGCGCCAGAGCCCCAGCCTCTGGCGCAACCGCCCGCCCGCCTCCAAGACGCAAGCCGGCGGCTCCATTTGGATGCGGACAACTCGCTTCCAGACAACAATGTCCACCGACGCCAGCTCTACCTGTCGCCGCTGACAAAGGCGCACGAAGCTCCGTTTTGAGCGGCGCAAATTCGGCGAAAACGCCCTCAGCTGGCCGCACAGTGGCGCCTCGCTCCAGGCCTGCGGCAGGCCGCCTCGAGTCGAGCCGAGTCGAGCTGAGCCGAGCCGAGCCGAGCCGACTCGGCCGAGGGCAAAGCAAAACAGGCAAAGTAAATGAGCCAGACGAGGGTCAATTTGTTGTGATTATTTGCCGCTTGTTTAGTGGCGCGAGCTAACTCTCGTCCGCCAGCTCTGAGGCTCCAGCGGCTCGCGAGTGGGCAAACTCTCTATCCGGCTGCCCCCTCGGCGCCACCGCCAGCTCCCTGGCCGAGCAAGAGGAAGAGCTTTGGGCCAAACTGGAGCTGGAGCCGCGGCTGCAGCTCTGGCTGTTGCTCCCCGTCCATTGTTGACAACCACTCGGCCGCTGGCTGGGCCAGTGCTCGCCAGGCGGCGCCACACCCGACACCTGTCGGGCGGGCGCGCATGCGCTCGGCCAACTCGACGGGCTCTCGCCTGGCTGGCGGCCGCTCTTCCCTCGTTGTCGCCACTCGGTCACTCGGCCAACGCGGCGGACGAGAGTAGGAGCGAGATTGCGCCAGAGGAAGAGGATCGGCTCTCCGGGCCAGCAAGCAGCTCGAATGCAAGCAAGCGAGAGTGAGCCCCATCCAGCGAGCGAGTGAAGGCCAAACATCGAGCGAGGGGCCCAAGCAAGTGGAGCGCAAGCAAGTTGGCAGGCAAGCAAGAGGACAAGACAGGCGAAGGGAAGCAGCAAGCTCAGATGGCCACCCTGCTGGTGGTGCTCAGGATACTCTTCTTGGTGCTCATAGCGCACTCGTGTCTGGCCGAGCCGACTCGGGAGGAGCCGGCCGAGTTTGGCGGCGAGTCGAGCGGCGATATTGGGGCGCCTGGAGGAGGCCGCAAGAGGAGCGCAGTGGCGGCGGCGGCGGGCGAGCGGCGGAAGCGGCACGACGGGCTCGAGTGGGGCGCCGGACGGCCGGGCGCGGCGCCTGTGGTGGAGTCGGCCGAGCTGGCCGACGAGCGCCAGCTCTCTGCGGCCGCCGCCAGGGAGCCAGAGCCAGCCTTGGAGGCAGCGCTCGAGCGGCGACTTGGCCAGTTGGAGGGCGGCGGCGGCGGCGGCAAGCTGGCGGCCGCCAACTCGTTGCGGCCCGCCAACCAGCTTGCAAAGGCGGCGGCCGAGAGCGCAGCCGACTCGCAGGTGAACTATGCCGAGCTCTGCTACCTCTCCAATGGAGGCTCCTCGCTCACGCTGACCGTCAACGAGGCCACTCAAGTCGGCTCGATAATTGGAACAGTAGAGGTAAGTAAAGAGATTTTCGCCAAGCTGCGCCGATCAGGTGTCAGCTCCTCGCCTCCCCTGTTGCCAGGTCGGCTGGCTGGCTGGCGCTGATTGGTTGGCTGCGCGCGTGAGTTGGTGTGAAATTGAGTCACGAAATGGAAGCGCCTTTTGCTGGTCGCGCTGGTTGTGCGGCCAAACCAATGTCAGGCCAGCCGGTCGAGGCGAAGGAGAGGGAAAGAGCGTCTGGCCGAGCGGCGCTCGCGAATGGCGGCCGAGCTTGCGGCTGGCTTGTTGCGTGCGCGCTCGGTTGTCAGGCCAGCGCACCTGCCCGGCGCGAGCGGCCAGCGGCCAAAATAAACAGGAGCCTCGTTGCTCCACATTCGGCGGCGCCAAACGTGTAATCAGGCGGGCTAATTGCGGCGCGCGCTTTGGCCGGCAATTAATTTGCCGCGAGCGCAGCGGCCGGCTGGCTCGCCGCTTCCGCTCTTGCGCGCGCCCCGGAGGTTGATGACCGGGCTGGCTTTGCGCCAAGGGCCGCCTCGAGCGCCCCCCCCCCGCCAGCTCAGGTGGCCGAGATTGGATTCGGCCCAGTCCGGCGCACGTAGCCACTTGAAGCCGGAAGGCGGGACAGTATTCATGAGCCCCGCTCTGGCTCAGGTCGCGTGAGGCCGCCGAGTTTAGCGCCGCAAGCAAGCAAGCAAGCCAGCCGGCCAGCCATCCTCGGCAAACCTGAAACAATAAAATAAAATTCTGCCCCCTGCCGCCGACTAACGAAGGGCCGGGCGGATAAGCGGATTTGGTTAGCCTCGGCTGGCCACACGCAGCTCGGCGGCAAAGTTGAGCACTTGCGCCAGCCAAGTTCAGCGAGGGGATTTTGTTTTGGAGAGTTGATTTTATTATGTCGCCGACTTGTCAATTTGGAGCGCGACCAAGTTTGCGAGGCGAGCAAACGAGCTAGCAACACGCTTAAAAATGGCTGCCCAACTTGGAGCCTCTGAATGGCACTCAAATTCAAGCTTTCTAGTTTTTGTCGAAGCGGAAGGGCAAGCGGAGCGAGCAAGTTGCTCGTTTGCGTCCAGGTGCGATCATGGTTAGCTTGCTTCGTCTGGCTGCGCGCATCGACTCTTCGCCAAATCGATAGGCGCAAGCTGGCGGCCAAATGCTAATGACTTTGCCAGCTCGAGCAAAAACGCAACCGAAATGCGAAAACTCGAAAGGAGTTGCCTCTCTGCGCTTCTCTTCGCCTCCCAAAAGCAAATTAAGGCCACTCGAAGGGTTCAAGTTCCTTCTGGAGCCGGAAGCGCGGGCGCAGCGAAGCAGAAAGCGGCGGCGGCGGCAGCGCAAGACCAAGGCAACCATCTAACACCTGTCAACCCTCTCTCAAACCTGAACTAAATCTGCCCACCAAAAACCATGCACAGGTGAACGGCGACCCGTCGCTCGAGAGCGGCAACGTGGACTTGTTCGATGTTCCGGAAGCGGCGGCGCCCAAGTTCGCAGCCAACCTGTCCGCCGGCCACGAGCAGCTGAGTGCCGAGTTGCCGGCCGGCAAGCAGCGCCGCCTGCTGGGCCGCCGCTCACCCGAGCAGAGCAACCAGATGCGGCTCATCTCCTCGAGCGAGCTGCCTGAAACTAACCAGCGGGCGCCGGACGACGAGAGGCCAGCAACAACGACAACGAGCGCAAGTGTAGCGCCGCAAACCCAACCGCTTGGCCTGGCGACCGGCCTGGAGGGCGCCGGCGACTCGGCGCACTTCTACTCGCTGCTGGCGGCCACGAGCGGCGCCCAAAGACAGGAGCCGGTGCGACTGGAGCCGGGAACGAAGAACCTGATTCTGGTTCGCGCGCTCGACAAGGAGAGCGCAGAGGGCGAGCTGGGTTTGGTGATAAACGTGCGCTGCAGTCCGCGTTCGAGCAAGCAACAGGCCGGCCGCAACCAGGACCAGTCGAGCCGGCGGCCGAGCTGGTCGAGCCGAAGCGCAGACTCAACGACCATTCCAGTGAGGATAATCGTCACCGATGCTAACGATCAGGCGCCTAGGTTTGTTGGCCAGCAGCCTTACGTGGTGAACATCAGCGAGACGACGCCCATCGGCGCAGTTGCAAGCCGCGACATATTGGCGCTCGACCGCGACTCTGCGGGCCCATTCTCGACAATCCACTATCGGGTTTTGGAGGACGGCGCCGCCCACTCGGCGCTGCTCCAGTTCGCGAACCCGCTCGACCCGACGCTCCTAGTGGCCGGCCAGCTGGACTACGAAAGGCTGGCCTCCTTCACGCTCACCATCCTCGCCCAGGACCAGGGCGAGCCAGAGCCCCTTTCAGCGAGCGCCCAGCTCCAGGTGAACATCATAGGTGAGTGACTATCTGGCCGCGGCGGGCGCATTCCTCGCGCCCGCTGAGCTCCACTTACACACGACGAGCTCCCATTGAGCGGAGGCCTCCCGCCCATTGAGAGTGGCGCCTCCAGACTCCAGCCTCCAACTGTTGGCCCCGACTTTAGTCGCAGCGCGGAATTTCCTCGCTGCTCCACTTAAAGGTAAAACGCGCGATCACTCGAAGGGCAGTCGCATTTTTAGGCCAGATTAGGGCGGCTAATTAAGCGCGAAGGAGACGCTTAGAGTGCGATTAGCGCGGCAAAATGGGCTCGATTGTCGTCTAGGCGGCGGCGGCGGCTGCTGCTGCTGCAGGGTGTTTGCGCCCGAGTTACCTGCGAGCGCTGCATAATGCATAATGAGATTAGGAGCGCGCCGAGCGAGGGCGAAGGCGGCCCATTGTTGGCGCAGGCAGACAAGTGCGCCGGACGAGCCTGGCCGGCCCGGCTCAAGCTGCGCCCGTCCGTCCGTCCGCTGCGGGCGACCTGTTTGCCGCGCCCACCGCCCTCTGTCGGCGGGCCACAAACCGAGCGCGATTGTTAGATTTCCATCAGCTTTGCCTCGGGCGCAACGACACTCGCTGATTTATTGCCCCGCAACTCGCTTTGCTGGCCCCATTCACTCAGATTTGCGGTTCTTTATCTTTGCTCCACTTGGCCGGCGCCGCATAAAACGGATCGCGCAAACCTGTTGACTCTGTGCCAGCTCTCCCTTTCGTTTGTTCCTCCAACGATCGAGCGGCCAGCCAAGCGAGCGCATATCTCACTCAAAGTGGGCCGCTCTCGTGAATCCTCTATTAGCGGGCGCCAAATGGAAAGCGACAAGTGCAAATGGACTCTCTCTCTCTCTCTCTCGACTGTTTGCACCATTAGAGTCGGCGTGCGAGCCAGCGACAATTGCGCCAAGAGAGGCTCGTTTGCGCGCCTTCGTGACCAATCAATGAGCTTCATGCATGCGGCTCATTGCAAACGAGCAAAACTAAACTCGACTAACCTGGCCAACTCGCCCCTCTCGCCCGCAGACTTCGACGACCAAAACCCCCGCTTCTTGGACGACAAATACACGCTCATAATGGACGAAACCCAGCAGGCGCTGGTTGGCCAAAACCTGCAGGTCTTGCCGAGGAACTTGTACGCTGAGGATGGCGACCGGGGCATTTGCGCGCCCATTCTCTACTCCTTCGACCAGCTGGGCGGCCGCCAGGCAAGCGAGCGCAGCCAGTTTGCGTCCACGCAAGCGGAGAGCTCGGCCGCCGCAGACTCAGCGGCGCCAACAACAAGCGAGGAGCTGATCGAGAATTACCTGCACCTGAATCCGAGCAGCGGCGAAATCAGGCTCCTGCGCCACTGGCCGGCCAAGTGGGCCAGCCTGCCCATGACGCTGGTTGTGCGCGCAACACAAGCTGACAACAAGGACCGCTACACGCTAACGACGCTCACCATAACAAGGCCGCCCACTTCCCAAGGCGCCGCGCCCGCCACCTATCGGACGGGCCCCTCCGCGCAGGGCAACCTGCGGCCAAGCTCGGCGGCCGAGGAGCCTGGTTTTGCGGCGAGCGAGTCCACGCTGGCCGCGCTAAGGCCCAGCTCAAACGGGATCGAGTTCACGCCCGACAGGCTCGTTATAAACGTGTTCGAGAATGTCTCCATCAACGACAAGATTGCGCGCGTTCGCGCCCGTTACCTGGGCCGCCAAGAGGCGAGCGAGAGCCGCGAATTGGAACCGGTCGACCTGGTGCAAGCACCAAACCAGGGATTGCAGAACAAGACGGCGCGGAGGACGCGCGTGGTCGAGCTTCAATTGGCCACCAAGAGGCCCATCAACTATCAGATTTTGGACGACCAGAGCGACCAGTTCGGCATCAACGGTGTTGGCGAAATCTTTATCAAGCGGCCGCTCGACTACGAGCAGCGACAGGATTACAAGTTCCGAGTGCTTGCAACCTACACAAAGTATTCAGACATTTGTCAGGTCCAGGTGAACGTGCTCAACGTGAACGACAACAAGCCAAAGGTAGGCCTTCAACCTTCAATCGGACGCAATAGTTTTGCCCAACCCACTTCGGCCAACTAGGCGCGACGGTTGGAGTTGGGAGTGGGCAAGCACACACACACACACATTTAGGCCACAATTTTAGGCCGAATTGTGTGCTGATTAGTGTGCTGATGATGGCCCAATGGATCTGTCATTGGGCGAGCTTCGGGTTTTGGAGCGGCCGCTTGGTGTGTTTGGCGGCCAGCAGTTTGCTCGGCGGAGTTATCAATCAAGCGCGAGAGTCGGCGAGCGGGCGAGGCCTAATTAGCCGGCGCTTGATTGAGAAAACTCGCTCGCCATGGATGCTGCGGCCAGAAGTCGGCCAGAGCGAAGTGCTGAGAGCGCAACAACAATCGACCTAATCGGCCGCCGACGGAAACGAGCGGCCCAATCAGGCTGCCCCTCAGTCCAGGTGGAGGGAGTGGGAAAGTGCGAGGGGCTCGCTCGGAGTCCACTCTCGGCTCAGGTGGATGGAGATGGCGAGCGTTGATAGTGATAGAGGAGGTCTCAATTAGAGTTCGCATTTCGGGCTCACTTTGTTGCGGCTTTCGGGCTGCTGATGATGTTGCCGCTGCTTCGAGTTGGCCGCCGAACTGGGAAGAGTGGAAAAAGTGATCCAGTTTGCGCGAAAAGAGTGTGACTAGAGCGGCCTTACCTGTTGCCGCAACATCTCGCCTCCGCACGGCTCGCCAGAGAGAGCTGCAGAGAAGAGCGGCAGAGAGAGAGAGAGAGAGACGAGACGAGCCGAGCCGAGAGAGTCTAATTGAAATGTAGACTCCGCTGGCCACAATTCGAGGGCCAATGTTGCGGGCTGAGGAAAAAGTCCACCTGACTGGCTGGCTGGCTGGCCGACTGACTGGCCTGCCGGCGCACTCATCTCAAGCCAACTCCTCGGCCTCGCCACTCTTTCTTTTGTCCGTTCCCACTTCTGCCTCTCTCTCTCTCTCTGGTTGGCCCGCTGATAAAGCCCACAGCTCGCGAGTCTTCCATTTGAGGAAAGTGAATCCGATTGAGACTGTGTCGTCGGCCAGCAACAGCAACAGCGGCGGCCAGGTGCGCGCCACTCCCGCCAGCGCCCTCGCTCGGCTCATTTGCAACTCTCTGCCGCCAACCGAGCCCGCCAAGACTCGAGAGGAAACTGGCCAGCTCCTCTCCTCCTCTTTGCTCCTTGCACCAATTTGGCCGCGCGCAAAATTTGCCCTGACCATGAGAGCCAAATTAGGCTTCACACGTCTAATTGGTTGGCGGCTATTGTGTGCGCGCTCCTCCATTGTAATGCGCAAGCCGAGGGGCCGAATATTGTGCAAAGAGTGCCAACCCCCTCCACCTGCCCCCTCCTTTCGGTGGGCAGATAATTTTCTGCCAATTAAGCTGTCGCAGTGTTGAGCCGGAAGAGCTGAGCGCGGGCCAGAGCGAATGCGCTCGCCACTAACCAACCGAGCTGAGCGGCAAAGGCAAGCTAACCGACTAACTAACAACTCTCTCTCTCTCTCTTCCTCTCTGCTCGCGCCGCAAAAACCGAAACCAAGTTCACGCAACCGCAATACACCTTTCACCTGACCGAAAGCCGGCTCAAATCGAACCTAATCGGCTTCGTACAAGCGCACGACGCCGATCTCAACGACACCGTCCAGTATTCGCTCGCCGGCGACCACGCCCACCTCTTCGAAGTCTCGCCCGCGGGCCAGCTAAGTCTTCGCTCTAGCATCAAATTGCTCAACATAACCAGCTGCCAGCTCGTTGTCCAGGCAACCGACTCCCTGGGGCCGCCTGTGCACAGCCAACAGGCGCGAGTGAATCTCCACGTGGCGCCCCAGCTGGTTGGCCGCTCGCTAAATCTCGACCAACGGCCGAGCGCCGACCTGGAGGCCAAACTGTTCAACTCGCGCAGCTTAGTCGAGGGCGGCGAGTGGACGCCGCCGGCCGGAAGTCACCGGCTAAGCTCGGTGAGTCTGGCAAGTGGAAGTGGCGGCGGCGGCGGCGGCCAGCAGGTGAAGGAGTCGGGCGGGCAGCGCTCGTCAGTGGCCACCGTGATGTCGAGCCTCCAGCACATGGTTAGAAGTGTTAGCTTCTTCGACATGCCAATGTCCTCGGCCTTGCTCCTCTCGGCGCTGCTCGCCTTCCTTGTCTGCCTGCTCTTCATCATAGTAATCTCAATGAGCGTCCACCTTTACCGGCGCCACTCAAAACTCCGCCAGCGCCACCAGTTGGCCGCGAGCGCCCGCCTGCGCCACGCCCAACTGGCCTCGCTCCACTCGCCCGACCCGAGCGCCCGCTACTTGGAGGGCGGCTCGCTGGCGAGCTGCTCGCCGGCAAGCAACTCGCCGCAAGCAAACGCAGTTGGCGCCAGACTTGGCGCCTCGGCCGGCCAGCAGAGTGGCCGGCGCGAGCAGGGGGCCCAGCAGGTGGACAGCAGCCAACCTGCACTCGGCCAAGCGGACACCAAGCGGCGCACAGCTCAGGCTGGCGCCGGAAGTAGGCCCTCCTCGGCGCTGCTGAAACGGGCCGGCAGTAGGCGGTCGCACCGGCGCTCAGTCAGATCGCCGCTCGAGACTCTGAGCGCCCAAATCCAGTCAGCAACGAGCCAACTAGGGGGCCAATTTGCCAGGTCGAGGGAGAGGGCATTTTTGGGCTCGAGTCAGGGCGAGAACTCGCTCATTTCCTCACTATCAAGCCAATCAAAAGGTTCCTATCGGTCAAACACAACCGACGACTCCTCTGTGATGCACTGCGGCCATTACAGCGTGAACGCAAGCCAGTCGCCCCAGCAACAGTTGGCCGGTTCAAAGAGCCAGCAAAGTGCGCGCCGGCTCTCCGAACGCGAAGGGCCGCGACAAAGCTCGATTGCGAGCGCCATCAAAGAATTGACGCGCGACACTGGCGGCGAGGGCGTGTCCACGGTGGAAAGCGGCGACAGGTGCGGCGGCGGCGGCGGCGTCCTGAAAGCGGCTGAGCCGACGCATCAGCGCCGCGGCTCCACGCTAATGGATATTAAAATCGCGCCCCAAAACGAGCTGTCCGAGCTAACAAGCAGCAAGCCGGGCATCAAGTCCTACCGAAAGCTGCCCATCAACTCGCTCGTCCGTCCGCTGAAGCAGAGCAACAGGGTGACGCCTGTCGATATCAGTGGCCAACCTGGAGAGGCCGGCGCCAATGGCAAGGAGGAGCCGCCGAGGGTGCGCGAGGCTCGACTTGGAGGCCAGAAAGCGCCCAAGGGTGAGGAGGAGGAGGAGGCTCCAATGGAGGGTTTGATGGCCATGATCAGGGACCCAGAACGGCGCTTGGCCCAGCGAGGCGCGGACACCTTTTTGGCGGCGAGCGGGCAGGTGGGGGCTGCGGCAACCGATGGGAACGAGGACGAGTTTGGCGGCCGCAACTCGGCACCTGAGAGGCGGCGCGCGGAGGAGCTGCAGGAGCGGCAAGAGGAGAGCCGGCAGCAGTGCGTGTCGCCGGCGGAACGAGCAACCATCAGGTGGCCCCAAGGCGCCATTCCTCAGCGAGTGAAAAAGTTAACCTGGGACGACGAGCTGAGCATCTCGAACGAGGATTGCTTCGTTGCGCCCGACATCCAGCTTGGCTGTCCCATTTCGCCGCTCAGCTCCAGGCACGAGTATCCCCTGCAAACAAACGGAGGCGCCATCGTGGACACGGAGGACCAATACGCCGAGCAGCACTTCCTCTTCTCGAACGCCTGCTCGCCTGCGCTCCTCTCGGCCGACTTCAACTCCTTTGCAAGCCAGCTGGCGGCCTCAAATGGGCCGAGCTTTCAGCAGCAGCAGCAGCAGCAGCGGCGACGGCCGGCCAGCGGTCTCAGCAGGCACCCGGAGGAGCCAGCGAGCATGTTGGGCCAGGACAACTGTTTCGACTACACCATTGTGCAGAGTTCCCAGTTTCACATTGACGCCTTTGGCTCGCAGCGCCTCGAGAACGCAAACTCGGTCCAGCAGCAGCAGCAGCAGCATCCGGCCTCCAGCTACCTGTACAGCAGCAACCCTCTCACCTTCGGCGGCCAACAAGCGCCCGTCGCGCCTCTCGCACCAAGAAGCCAGGATCTCAAGCTCATGACCACGGCCGTGCTCTAGTCTCGGCCCTCGAGCAATGTAAATAGTGGCGGCCCTCCCAGCGCCGCAGCCGGCCGGCCGAGCTGACTGGCCGGCTCGGCGCGGCTCAGATGGAGCACTCGTTTCGAGTTTCACCAAGTGAAATAAAGGGGCAGCCAGCCGGCTTGTTTCGCAAACCAAACTGGCCTGCTCTCAGTCTCTCTCTCTCCCTCTATTGGCGTCCCTTCTTTGTTTCACCTGTCCAAGCTGGAGCGAGTTTGCTCGGCGCTCGCAGGTTGATCCTTATGGCGACTGTTGCTGTTGTTTTCGCTCGCTTAGAATGGGGCGAGCGAACAAGTTGGCCGAGCAGTGAGCTGAGGAGTCCATTTAAAATCGGTCAACTTTCATCTCACGCGCCAATTTTCATTCATTGTCTCAATCTAAACTTATCGGCTCTGCAAGTGGCGAGCAAGAGGCGGGGATGAAAAAGAGGAGAAGGAGGAGGAGGAGTGCAGAGAAGAAGGAGGACAGGAGAGTGTTGGGCAGGTGAGAGAGTCAAGCGGCGGGTTCATGGCTTGATGAAATAGGCAAAGTGTGCGACTTTTCCGCGCTCCTCTTCGGACGCTCGATCGATCGAAGACTTCGCTGACTTTGGCCGCGCTCACCTGCGATCAGTGTGTCACAAAAACTGGCCTGCAAACCTGAGCCAAAGGATGTCAACACTCGACTAGCCTGAGACGAAACTCTCTCCCTCCCATCTCGGCTTCACTCCGTTTAGTTTCGTTCGAAGTTTATTTGTTTGTTAGTTTGCCTGGTCGATCAAGCGCAAGCCTAAAATGCCCTAAACTCGAGCAGCTCGCCTGTCTGAAGCCAAGCAGCGTCGATACAATAAAATGTTGCAATAATTAATGATCATTTTTATAATAGTGTTTATCGTATTGATTCTCCATCTCAAGTCTCTTGGAAGCGAAAACTTTCGCCCTCCTTCTCAGTCTACGTGGTCAGTGTTTGGTGTGTAAAAGTGTTTTACGTTTGTGAGAGTTTGCTTGCTTGGTCGTGTCAAATCGGATTGTTTGCCTTGCTTTGCCTTGCTTTGGTGGCTCGGCCGGCGAGCGTCGCAAACTCAAGGTCGCTCCTTCAGCTTGTTGCATCATGGTGGCACTCTGGCCGTAGAGTCCACCTCTCGCAGTGACCCCAAGCAACGAAGAGCCTCGCGCCGCCAGTCTCTCGTCTACAACCATTTGAACTACAGAAAACTTACTTCCTTTGCCTAGAGCATGGGACTAAGGTCGCCGCTAACCAGAGGCCAGCTTGCAGTTTGGCGCTTGCTCTGCGCCCAACTCCAAACTGGCCTCTCCCTATCAGCCTCCTCTTTGACATCTGCGTCTAATACGACTCTCGTTTGCGCTTGCCTCTCTGACTACGGAGGCCAAATGCAATTCATTTTAGCCAAAACTCTTCGCTTATATACAAATTAACCTCCTTCTACTTGTAAATCTCGTAACGAGTGTATAATAATATAATGTGCACTTCTCTCCTCGTCTCGGGCGCTGCACTCAAAAAGGGGCCCCCAAAAATCGTGAACGCCAAGTTCAACTACTGGCCTCTGGTTGTGTTCGTCTAATGAAGGTTGTTTGGTTCCAATTGAGCTAGCATTGCCAATTCAACTAGCTAGCAAAAATGTGGGATGTTTAACTAGGAGGCAGATGGCTCAAAACCTGTTCAGAGGTGACGATTGTGGTTGAAATCAGTGGTCAGCGATCAAGTGGGTTGGTTAAAGGCAGGATTATCATTTCTGATTGGGACCATGAAACAAACCTCTGCTGTTGGTTTTGGGCGCCTCGTAGGTTTGCGTTCGCCTCGCTGCTGTTTCAGGTGCCATCGGGTTTGGTTCTCAATATGCGTTTATTATGTGTGTTTGTGTTTGCTGGATTGCCAATGGTGCTTGTCGTCTTGAGTTTAGGCTCGTTCGTGATATCTCTCTGAAGATGCCTGCCTCTCGGTGGACTTGTCGCTCTCTCGGCGGGCTGCTGGCGCTTGAATTGAGGCAACTCGAGCGGCGGCGGCGGCGGCGGCGACATCCCCCATCTTGAACTGCGGCAGCGGCGGCGGCTCCACTAGCTCTATGGACACGAACACGCGCTTGCCAGACTTGCCCTTGAGGTCTCGACTCTGGCTGCCAAGTCGGACGGTGAGCTGCGTTGTTGCGGCGGCGGCGAGACGAGTTTTGGGCAAGGCGGTGATATACTTATAACAAGGGTTCAGCCTCCCCCTTCAGTCTCGAGGCCGACGGACACTGAGCCTACGCTTACCTGTTCGCCCGCGCTCGGTGCATATACCTAGTGAGACTGAGTACGGGCGCAAGCTTGCGCGCAGAGGCCAGTGCCGCGCCCTTGGTCACTTGTGGCGTCCGTCTGGCCAGTTGGAATCATCGTTTTATTGTATGGGGCGAGTAGCGGGTTGCGTTGGCTGCCGCCTGGATGTTGGACGATTTTAGGTTGAACAGGAGAGGGTTTGTGTGCGGCGGCGCAACTGGTTGCGCCCCTTGCTGCTGGCCGCCCAATGCGCCCGCTCTCGTTGGTGGCGGCTGGCGGGCCAATGTGGCGGCCGCTTGGGCGCCAGCCAAGGCCAGGCCAGTTCGCGCCAGGCCACCTGCGGTAGAGCTTTGAGCCGCGGTAGTTGCCTGCGCGCAGCCTGTCAGCGCCACAGGTGCAGCGCCGGCCGCCAAGCTAGGCGCCACTGGTGCCGCCGCAGTGCCCATTGTGGCCGGCGTAGCGGACGCCGCCGCCGCGGCCACGGAGGACGTCGGGATTGATGAGTTTGCGGCTGCCGCAACCGCCGCCACCACGTGGGCGGGCGGCGGCGGCGGCAGGGGCGGGCCGGGCTGAGCGCCGCCCGGCCCGCCGCCAACCGCGTTTATGAACGAGGTAGTCTGGGCGGCTGCCGCGCTCGATGCTGCCGCTGCCGCCGCCGCAGAAACTGCTGCTTGCTGGCCGGATGAGAGTGGGGCCGGTGTGGCCAGGGTTGCGGCTGGTGGAGGCAGACTTCCGCTCAAGTTGAGGGAAGCCGATTGCGGTTGCTGCTGCTGTTGCTGCTGGTTAGCTGCTGTCGCCGCTGCCGCCGCCGCTGTCGTGGACGTTTGGACGGCTTGCGTTTGGGCTCCGGGCGCGCAACCTGGGCCGCCGCCTGCCGTCTGCAACAAGGTTTGGAGGTGCATGCCTTGGTGATGGTGCATAGATTGTGCCTGAGCCTGGCCACTGGAGCTGGCTGCGCCGGAGGCCAGGCTCGCTGAACCTGCCTGTCCGGCGCTCGCGGGTTGGACGCCGGCCGAGCTAGCTTGGCCGGCGCCGCTGAGAGGAGCTGGCGTGGGTTGTTTAGTGGAATTGGCCGCCGCCGCCGCCGCCAGGGCAGCCACGGCGGCTGCCACGTTTCCCGAGGCCGGTTGCTGGTTTGCGCCCGCGCTCGTTCCGTGTGACTGGCCGGCCGATCCGGTATGATGCTGTTGTTGTTGCTGCTGCTGTTGCTGCTGCTGGTGCTGTTGCTGCAGTTGCGCCAGTAGGCTGGCGTTGGTCTGCTGCCCGAAGGGGCCGCTCAGGTGGGGAGCGTGGGCGTGGTGGGCGTGGTGCGGGTTGGCCGCGTGCACCTGGTGATGGCCGGGCTGGCTGATTTGGCCCGAATGGTGGGCGTGTGGTCCGTGCGGCAGCATGGGCGCCATCTGTTGCGCATGACCCATGATGGGCGCCATCTGCTGGGCTTGGCCGGCGGCTGCGAATGCGCCGTGCGAGTGGGCGCCGTGGCCGTGCAGATGCCCGTGATTCGCGTGCTGCCCGAAGTGGGCGCCGCCCGCGCCCACCATGAGCTGCGGGCCCGGACCCGCGTGGGCGTGGCCGCTTCCGTGGTGGCCAGGCCCGTGCTGGGCGACTGGCCCGCTTGCCGCGGCCAGGTTTGCCAGGTGACCGATGGCTGCGGCGCCGCCACCGCCGCCGCCGCCGCCCCCGCTGCCCGGACCCGGCCCAATCTGGTTCACTGCGGTTGTTATGTTCGAGAGGGTGTGTTGTGCGTTGCTTGCCAGGGCAAGCTGGTTTGCGTCCTCCTGGAGTTTCATTTGGTTTGCATAAAATTCCCAGAGGCGAGACATAATCAACGTTGCCATAATAGAGCCATGATTGTGTTCGATCAACCTCAATAGGAAGACACCATCCCAGCCCAAGTATGATTGCGACAATCTTCTCACCGTTCGATGTATTTGATTCAATTCAACTAACCTAGTTCTCCATAGGCACAAGCGTATATATGATAATCTATTTGTTTCAAATGTTCTATATATCCAAAATAATAATGATAAAACATTTAATGGCATTAAAAAGGCCATATAAAACCAGACAACGCTAAATATCTTCTCGTTAAATACATTAATTGGCAATACACATTGGCAAGTGTATGAACGCAAACCACCTGACATATCAGCGCGAACTTGGCACAGTGTTAATAGGGGAAACCTTGGCGAGGCCCACCATTCGCCGTTTACAATCAGCCTATTGATCAACTCGAGGCCGTGTTTCAAATAGCCGCGGCCGAGGAATTGGCCCAATAGGAAGAATTGCAAGCCAACATTGAAGACGTAAGCGAATTTAACAGCTAAATATAACAAACATAGGTACTTTGATGGACCGACCAAACCAAAGGAGGAGCATGGTTTTAGGCAACAGGCCAATAGGGAGCCGATGATTGGTATTGAGACCAGGCAGCAGCCCGGTTGGCCGGCGGCGGCCGCCGAGCTGCCAGTCCGCTGGCCGGCCTGCCTGTGGTGGCCGCCGCGACCATCGCCGGCCGCGTCCTCCTGGTTTGCCCGCTGGCCGGCCCTACCTGCAGCCTGGGCGGGGGCGCTCTGTTGCGAATTGGCGCTCGAGCCCGAGTTTGAGGCCGCCGAGGAGGCGCTTGAGCCGCCGGTTGAACCAGAGCCGCCGCCAATTCCGCATTGCAAGTCGGCGCACCAGCCCGCCTCGCCCGTCACGAGCGTATGAAACTGGTCCACGAACTCGGCCAACAGGGCCTCGCGCTGCTGGCACCCGGGCGGCAAGCTCGCAATATCACTGGCCTTCTTGAGCAAGCGGCGCAATTTAACGCCCGCGTTGTTGGCGCATGAGTTCCATATTAGAAAGGGGATGTAGAAGCAGAGGCCTTGCACTAGTAGTATCAGTGGCGCCCACTGGTAGTAGCTGACGCGAACGCGGCGTAGCTTCTCGTTTCCAATATGTGTAATCGCTTCAAGGCCTATGAAATAATCCATCTCGTCGGTCATGACGCGATCCTGCGGCTCTTGCTGCGGTTTTGTGCGTTTGCAATGGAGGCATGGCATTTTGGTTAGTGGAGTTGCGAGCGTTGGTTGTTTGGTTAGTTTCGCATCTTGGCAAGCTCGCTTAGGCTCCCGCTCTCGCCCTTGGCTCGGCTTTGGACGCCACCGGTGGGCGGGCACTTTGTTGGCTGCCCAGAACGTGCGCGCGCCCATAATTGGATCCAACTGGCCCGCTGCAGCCGCTTAGTTAATGAAATGACCGAGACGTTTCAATTAGCAGAAGGCGGGCGGCGCAACGAGCCGCAGTTACCTGCAAATAATCGCAATCAAGCCGACCAGTCAAGTGGCGCCAAGCTCGGCTGGCGGCCAGACCAACGCGCGTGCTCGCGGCCACTTGAGCGGCGGCGGCGGCGGCGACGGCGGCAGCCAAATTGGGCGGCCAAGTCATTTGCATTTCGGGCACGCAAGCGGCCGGAAGTGGGAGGTAGCTAAGCCAGCGATAAGTTGCCGAGCTGGCCAGGGCGGCGCGGAAGTGGCAAGTGGAGGGGCCGAGTTAGCGAGCCAATAATCAATCAACGCGCTAGTTGGCGCCAGGTGGGCGCTTGGCCAGCACTTTGGTGCAGCGCAGCGTGCCGCGAGCAGCTGCTGCGTGAGGCCAGTGTATTAATCAGCAAGCACGAGCGGCCAGTTTGCGGGGCGCCGATTTGTTTAGATTTCGGCCAAGATGGATGGGCGCCGCCTGGCCGCCAGCTTGCGTTTCTGTGGTAGCTGCGCGCGGTCAAGCCGGCCCATTTTGGGCTTAGATATGCGCGTCTCGTCTCGTCTCATCTCGTCGCTTCTGGGCCAAGATGGCGGCCATGTCACTGGGCTGATATTATCACTTTCAAGCCGCTAAAAGCTGGCCCAGCCGGCCGGCCGGCCAGCGAGCACAAACGTAAACAAACTGGCGCCGCAGGCCGCGAGACGCCTTTCACTTGAACGCGCTTGCTGCGTCTCGCCAAGATTGGCCATCCATCATTGTGGCTTGCGGCGGCGGTTGCGGCGGCGGTTGCGGCGCCACCAATCGCGCCCCTTCCGCTCCAGCGGCCCAAGGGCGCGAGTGGCCAGCAGGGGGAGCTAATTGCCGCTAAGTCGCGCTGCTCGACCAAACTAAGGGGCGCAAAATTCGAAAGAATCGGCAGCACTACTCACCTGGTCGCTGTCATCGTTGGGGTCGCCAACAGGCACCATATAATAGGTTGATTGGGTCCAACAATAGGAGTTTATATAACGCGACTGGTGTTCCGCAAAATAAACTGGCGCAAAACATTCTATTGGGTCGCCAATGTATTGTTTGGTGAATATTGGCAGCGCTAAGAATAGGAACACCAGCAGAGTGTACTTCCTATTCAGCTTATCTACACCATCGTCCACTGGAACATGGATTCCGCCAATAATATCGTGAAATCTGAGCGCGTGTTTCAGAGCCAAGGTTGGTGTTTTTGAGGAAGCCGTGATTGGAGAGTTTTGGGGGGGGGGCGTTAGTAGTAGTTCAACTGTTCCGTTCCACTCTGGCCGCTTCTGGTGGCTCGCTCGCTCGCTCGCGCGAACAGGTGAATCCCGCTTCAGGGCGCCTCAATCTCTCCCAAACTGACTCTTCAAATGGCGCCCACTCAACTCGTTCTGGCGCCAGACAGCCGGCTCAGTGCGCCTTTCACTAGAACAGGCAGCAGCAGCAGCAGGAATATTCAGCCAATGGCCTCCAGTTTGCCGCCTCTCGCGCAACCGCCGACAGGGACAAGACTAATTTGAATTCAAATTAAGGCGCTAAACTATGACAACTCAGCTGGCGCCAGGAAGCAAACAAAACTTGACCCACCAAACGACACTGAGGCTCCCAAAACTGGCGCGCTCGCATTCAATCTGCTCCGGCCACAGGCGGCGGCCCGAGTGTCTGCTTAGGGGCGCGCGCGCGCGCTAAGCTCGAGTGATTTATTTGACACCTGATAAATTGGGTCCGCTCACTTTGGGCGGCCGCTCTGGCTTTTGGCGCCTTATTGATGCGCTCGCTCCAGGACAAGACCAACTGGCGCAACCCTCGCACCTCAAGTATTTAAATCGCTCCCTCTCTGTCTCTCCCTCTCGCAATACACCTTGTGCGCCGAGAGGCTCGAATGTAACAGCCTCGCACGCTTCGCCCACTCCAATGGGCCGCGAGCTGAGCTGAGCTGAGCTGAGCTGGCGACAAGCCCGCCTGACCGGCGCCTCTGCGCCCAGCAAGGGGGTTGCGCTCAGCACTCGCCGCTGCCCGATTGGCAAGCCGGCCGACTGGCGAGATTGCGCACTGCAAAGGGAGCCACTGGCTCTGCATACTTATAGGCAGGCCGGTTAAGCTTGCTCGCGGCCAGCGGCCCACTTATAGGCTGGCAAATCAGAGCGGGCGGAGCAGGAAACATGGCAGTTTTTAATTTGTTATATCCGCAACAACCGAGCCAACCAGAACGAGGCGCCGGCCGCGCCACCAGCGGAACGGAGGGCAACGAAACTGAACCCAACTGGGCCGAGCAGGGGGAAAGGTGGGCTAAAACTAAGCTAGGCTGAGGGGGGGGGAGGCCGAGCCAAAGCGGGCTGAAGCGGCTACTCACTTATCGAGCATCGGGAGTATCGAGTTTTGTTTCTGGCGCGACTTGCCGGCCTTGCTGCTGCTGCTGCTGCTGCTTGCCAAGTTGGCCGATGCGGACGCCTGACAGGTGCGCCCCCTGGCGAGCATCAAAGGAAGGAGGGGCGGACAAACTCAGCTGAACCTGGCTCCACTCCTCTCCTCTCTTGCCAGCTCTTGCTCTGCCGCAAACCCGGAAAGGCGACCGCTTCTGCTTGACTTGAGTTTTCCCGCTCTCTCTCTCTCTCTCTCTTATTCGCGCGCGCACACGACAACCGTCGCCTCAGGTCGCACTTCCGCCCGGAGCGAGCTGCGGCCGCCAAGTTGGAAAAGCGCCAAGGGGACGCATCTGCTGGCCACTCGGCGCCGCAAACTGCTGGCCAGAGCAGGCCAGACTGCAAGCCTCCAAATCTCGGAGCCAACAAATTGGGGCCTCGCGCGTTTCCGGCGCGCGCACGCAGCCGAGCAACTGGATGTGAGACTTGAAAGATTGGAAGGCCGCCGCCAGCAAGCCAGCCACCTGCACTCTCCTCAACAAACCAAAACTCAAGCCGCCACTCCTCACCTCTCGGCAACAAAACTCGCCACTCCCAGACCGCAAACTAAACGCGCTGCACTCGAGCAAAGCTGCTGCCGCTCGGCGAAAGAGCAAAAGAGGGACTTGCACTGGACTGGGCCTCTCTGCGGCTCACCTGCAATTGACTGGCGCCGGCCAAATCAGGGCCGGCGAGCTGGCCAGCCCGGCGCAAGGGCGTCAAGTGGTTGCGTTCAAGTGTTGTCCGGCCCGCAAGCGCAGAGGAGGGATGCGGCCAAGACGAGCAGAGTGGAGAGGCGAGGCGAGTTGCTCGCCCCCTTCCGGCGCCAACACAATGGCGGGCGCCGCTCGAGCCAATGGGCGCCCTCTGGCTAATAATAGAGCGAAATTAAACCTGGCCCTTGATTGACGCGCTTTGTTTGTTGGCTTGGGGCTGCGCAAAGCTCGGCGGCTCCTTTGTTGTGCTTTTGAGCTGGGGATGGAGTTCAGATGGCCAACTGTCGCACGATGGAAGTGCTCGTTGCCGGCGGCGCCGCTGGCTGCCTTGCGAGATAAACGGGCCCAAATGCAGATCAGGTGTTCGCGCCTCCGCCTTCTCTCTCATGACGCGCCCATTGAGTTGGCGGCGGCGGCGGCGGCGTTACGAGCGCACGCACCTGTCAGCAGGCGCGCCTTGCTCTGAGGAGCAAAGCCTCAAAGCTTGACCTGAGGACCTCAACAACCCGACTGGCCCTCGCTCGCTTGTGTGGAGAAATTCATCAAATTACGCATATGATTGGAGCGGACACGAATGAATATTTGATTTGGTGGCCCGAAGTTGGCGGCGGCGGCCTGCGATGCGATGAGAACGAGGGCGCGCATTTGCGCTTCAACTAATGCAACGGCCCAGAGTTTGCGCCCACGAGGACGCATCTTGGGGGGCGCAAACCAGATTTTAGCGCCTGAGAGGGCAACTTACCTCAAATATCTGTTTTGGTTTTGGTGATGGT
>Ga0209372_1000169_pt1 | contig 48935 bp, 27 predicted proteins | sample AgamicAtPe_FD_187170 | JGI IMG/M metagenome (GOLD analysis project Ga0209372, IMG submission 187170) | Agave microbial communities from Guanajuato, Mexico - At.P.e (SPAdes) (version 2) | ecosystem: Host-associated > Plants > Phyllosphere > Phylloplane/Leaf | place: Guanajuato, Mexico | collected... | reverse complement strand
AATAAACCACACAAATGGGATAGCGACTTTCACTTGCGGGCGCCCATGTACAGGCGGGCGCAAGGCTGCCACAGTGGCCACACGAGCGCCTTGCCATTGCCAATGGCTACCCCCGCTCTCTCTCTCTTTCTCTTTTTGCCTGACAAACTAGTGCCGGCATTCACTGCGCCCGCCAGCCAGTGGGCCGTCGGGACGCCAAGGACAGGTGCATTGGAACAACTTTCGATGCTTCCCTCTGAGAAATCTCGGCGGCGGCGGCGGCAGGCAAACTGGCAGGCTCGGTCCTCCCAGCCAAGAGCAGCCATCCGTCTTCGCGCGCTCTTGCACTCGCTCGCTCTCTCTCTCTCTCTCTCTTTCCCTTTCTCGCCCTCCATGCCTATTATCGATTTTTCGACTTGAATGTTGGCCGGCCGAATCCATTGTTCTTACGAGTTAATCAGTGCGGACGAGTCACTTTTGTTGTCCGCTAGAGTGGGTTGAATTAGTGTTTAAGAAAATTAATAGAATCATCCTTAAATCACCCGAAGGCTAATACGAGTTAACCTTTACGCTCGAGTTGCCTCCAATCTGGGATAGAAAAGCGCGCTCGCTAGAGGAGAATAGTAATTTCAATATCCTGAGCGAGCGCGATGGGTTCCGTATGCCTGTGGCCGGCTCTGTAAGGTTCGCTCGCCCGCTCAGGTGAATTCATAATCTGGTTATGCGAAATCTATCGCAATCAGGATCCACCGCCATTTGCTGGACGGGCAGCCGCTTTGCTCGGCGCCATTTGGCCGCCACTTTCAACGAAACCAAACCGATCTCGCCCACTGGACCAAAGCCAGGGGAGAGAAATTCAAATCCAATAGCGAGCAATGCGGTTAACGGAACCGCAGCGAGGGCCAACTTGCTCTGCGCTGATTAACTAAATCGCTGATCATCAGTCATTATCTTTTGCCCTCGGCAGATGTGGTTTTGACATATCCTGGCAACAACAAAAAAGCGAACACCTGAATTAGGGCCCGAGAGACAAAAGGTTGCTTGCGCGCGCGCGCGAGAGGGAAACCATTTTTGGTTGACTCCAAACTGGCTCCCCGGCCAGCTGCTATCACTTTCGCCTCCTCCCGATCGGCTGGCGGTTGGCTCCATCCATCCCTCCCACTTGTTCTGGCCATGAATTTGCCTTCATGCTCGTCTCGTCTGACCCAACACAGGGCGCAGGTACAATATTCTGATTGTCTCAGATATGCGACTTATAAATATCATTAACTTGCGCTGATTCGCTCGAAGCGGAGTGAAGCCAAGCTAAGCTCAACTAGACTCAACTCAACTCAACTCGACCAAACTCGGCGAGCAAACTAGAACTGGAGGGCGAGTTTTGGGGGACGAACGTAAACAAAGTTTGCTCTTGAAATTCTCTCCAAACATCTATTAGCAAAGCTAATGCCGGCTCCTCACCCGCTCGCTAGCTCGCCCCTCAGTCAAGTGTAGCTGTGGCGCTTGGAACCAGTCCCGTTGTTTATCAACTGCATATCCTCGCTCGCCAATCTCTCATCTCAGGCCAGCTAGCCTAGCTGCTTTCCCCTGCTCAGCTAAACTAAGTTCAGCTCAACAAATCCGAGCGCACTCGCTCGAGCTGGGCGAGCAAGTTGGCGGCCATAGTCGGCGTCGTTTAAATCCTGTTGAATGCATGCAAAGCTCGTGCAAGACAACAGCCATGCAAGAGGCGCCCAATCAAGCGAACAACATTGTTCGCCATTAGATAGCCATGAAGCTCATCAAGCCATGCCTGTCCACCGGCCGATACCTGCATTTGTGTATGCGAGTGTGCAACATGGCTTACAAAGATATCATGTTGTCCAATATTTAGATTTCAAGAGCATGATGTTATAATGGTAACACCTGGCCAAAACCAAATTTGACTACAAAGGCATTAGCCTGGCCAACTGGCTAGCTCGCCCATTCGCAACTCGCCCATTGAAGCCCATCCGAGTTTTATTCGTGCTCGCTCGTTAATAGATAGACTTATATCTGATAACAGAATTATATGCAGTTGAGTAATTATTCTTTCTGGGTTCCAGTCTGAACTGAAGGGGAGCAATCGTCCAGCTCGATCTGCTTGAGTTTTCCAGCTCGCTTTCCGATCCGTGCGCAGCTCTCGGTTTGCATGGTTGAGCAAACACGACACACAAAACTCGCCAGCCCAAAGGCTAGGCGAACCCGGCCACAGGAAGACACCTGGGCTGGCGGCTAGCTAACGTGAGCTCCTCTCGCAATTGCGATTATCTATTATTGAAATAATAGATGAGAGAATTCTAATTGGAAAAATCGCCCCGCTAATGAGCCCTAATCAAAATTACAAGCCTCGCGGATTTTGCAATTGAGTTTTCCCTCCTCTTGGCGCTAATTTTAAACTACCCCTCCTCGAGCTAGTTGAATCAGAAGGAACCTGTTGCATGCGGGTCCATAATTTGACTAAACTCGAACGGCAAAGCAGAGCACAAAGACACTTACCTGTCGAACCACAACTAACACCTAGAAATGCGCGCACTAAAGCGGCCACATTGACGGTAGAGGAGAGAGAGAGAGAGAGAGAGAGTTTTAAAAAGAGAGCGCTCACAGTTCCTTATCCCTGTGAGAGGTCCAACGCAAAGCGCAGGTAAGATACTATTCTGATGACCCTGGCTCGCGAAAATTCAACAGGTTAAATGTAAATTTTTTCATCCTTTATTATCCAAATCTCGTCTGTTCGCACAACGATGAATTATCTCGCACTCGTTGTCAGTTTCTCAATATTATAGCTGCCAAGCAAAGGGGTTGAAAGATTGCCTCTAGGAAGTTTACCTTACCGACCGACAATCATAAAAATGACCAGTTGCCTCGCTTGCGCTCCAATGGAGCCAAACAAATTCAACCAAAACCTTGCGTTCGAATTTGTAATCGCTAAATGCAAATAAACCCTCTCCCTTGCTCCTCCTAAATCCGCCATTTGAAACCACTTAAACGAACCTTTGCGCCTGGCGGTGGGCTCCAATGTTTGATACATGAGTGTCCACTAGACCAGAAGCTCGATCGTTATGGGATATTTGTCGAAACGAGGTCAACTAAAGGGATGCATGGGCCTGTCATATGCAACCTCCTATCCGCTCTCAAAGCGAGAGTTATTCTCCTGTCAGCTAGTTTACAACTGGGCAATTCCCTTGAAGTATTGTCTAAACTTTGGCATCTGCGATTGGAACGCCGCTCGCTGTCCTAGTGAGAGTCGAACCAAACTCTTCGCAGGTGTATGACTCAGCGCTCGAGGGTCTCGTCAGCGAACTAACCTGTTTTCGCTTGTTCAATTAAAGAGGCTGATCATCTTGGCCGATTGCGGCTTGTCTGATAGAGTTTGCGAGAGCAAGAGTCCATTGCCACTGAGAGATATCCAAAGGCAGATCCGCGAACCCTCGGCTAATTTCCTATGAGACAGCGCGAGCATCACTAGTTGAGACACTGCGACGCCAAGTAAGCATTTCGCATCCCCTTCTCTGCTTCGGCATGTTTTGCTCACTTTAAATTGGTCGCAGCAATCTCAAAAGCTACAATCGACATCAGCGATTGGATCTAAACGCGGATGTTGCTCATGTCTCGGAGTCTTGCACATCAAGACAAACTTGCATGCCAACTACAAGAGGCCATCCCGAGCTACTCTGAAAGGTATGGGAAACTTCCCGAACATCCCAAACGCTAACAGTTTCAGTGGGGATACAAAACGTTGTGAAGCGACAAATATAATGGAAAAGGCAGAGACTAGAGGCTGAAATTATGCATCAGAATGATTCGTTACAGGCGAGCAAGTGTTCGGCCAAAACCATTTCGAGTTTTGCGGGAATCCGAGTGTCTTGAGCAAATCTCGCTCGCATTATTCGTGACTTATCCTGATCCGAATATATCAAGCTAGAGCGAGAGATGCTCGCTCATCTTTTTATAATTTCAGTCCATCTGTTGAATGCCGCAAAATCATCACATCCTATCTGTGTAGTGGCTCTTCGTTCTTGTGGAGTCTAAATCAAGCCAGACATTAACTTGTTTGAGATTCGAGTGATCTTTTGTTGACCAATGAGTCTGCCGCCTCCTCCAAAGCAGCAAAGGCGCCAGGCTTCCACTGCTCTGACTTGAGCACGCCAGGTAACTTCGTTGGCCAATTCGTTCATTCGAATTCAAGTCGGGACTGACCTGGCCCTTCTAAAGAGATGGCCGAAAGTTGTGGCACTAACAATTGTAATGAACTATTGAAAAGCGCCAGACTTGGTGCTTGGAAGGAAGCCTTCGAGTTCGCTGTCGGAACTGGCAAGGCACGTTAGAGGCTTGTTGCAGCAAGCTCGCCATCTCACAAATTTGGACATCTTCGTGGCCAGAGCGCTGAGCCTTCTGTCGGGATCATGTCGGAAGATCTCTATCCCTCCTCACCATCTCCGTTGTCCGCCTCCACCTGAATGAGCTAACTGTCCGGCGGTACAATCCAATTCAATGGCACGACCACGAATCATAGTTACCTCATGAACTGGCAAGCCGTGCTAAATATATAGCTATACATATATCTATCTATCCATTTCCAGCCCGCAAGGCAAGTTTTTGATAAAAACCTTGCACAAACAATGCACAGAGCTAGAGATAGCGATAGAGCATCTGGCCAGAGCTGTTGTTTAGTTCAGAAGAGGTTTGAGAGAGGGGGGAGGGTAGGAGTATACACGAACATATATATATACATATGTGCTGGAGGAAATTTCAGCAAAACTGGAATGAGATCTCGGCCTGTGGATAGGAGTCAATAACTAATAGTTTGGCTTTGCAGTAATGAGTCACGATTGGCTTACTTACTGAGTCGCAGCTATTCTCGGCAGGTCGCAGCCAAGCCTCTTCAAGGGTGCTTCTAGTTTCAATTTTCTCTCAACATTGAGGATCTCATACAAGAGCTGGGAGCAGATGAATGAGTCCGGCAAGGCAAAAATTCCTTTCGTTCCGCAAGCCCAGAGTTCATGTTAGATCAAAGAGCCAAGCTAGCGTTGTTCTTTTTAACGTTTTGTAATTGGAATTTTCCAAATAAAGCGTCTGTTATCCTGAAGTACAGGTGCCAATTTTTGAGGTGCAAAACTTAAATTTTTGGACAACAACACTCGAACACAATGCACAATCGTGATGAACTTGAAAGTCTAACTCAACTCCTCCAACCATTTCCGCGTTCACCCCGTTCCGAATCAATACAGTTTATGGTTGCCCTTACCCTGGAGTTGGATCGAATTGTCAGGTTAATATAGTTGCTCAAGCGCCTGCAGTGCCATTGTTGAGCACGGATCATATCGCAGACGAATACGCCACCCTCAAACCAGATACTCAAGCTTCTTATAAATGTGATCAAGGGTATGAATTGTTAGGCCAGGAAACTCTCACCTGCCTGGCTTCCGGTCGCTGGTCCGCGTCCCCTCCAAGCTGTGTTACGAATATAGCCATTGGAAAGCCAACAAATCAGTCATCTACCGTCAAGGGCGGCGACTCTAGGAATGCAAACGATGGTCTATTAATTACACAACATGATTCAAAGCACTGCACTGAAACCCGAGTTGATCAATCGCCTTGGTGGCAGATAGATTTACTTCAACTATATGAGATAAGATCAATTCGTTTACTTGGACGAGCTTGTTGCAACCCTCAGCTGACCTTACATGATATTGAGATCCGAGTTGGCAACTTCTCAACACTTCAAGGCAACAGGTTGTGCGCTTGGTATCCAAACAATCTGGACGAGGGTTCGGCGCGTGACTTTCAATGCGCTCATCCAATAGTGGGCAGGTTCGTCAGCATCCAAATGGTCGGGATAGAGGCCGCGCTATCGCTGTGTGAGGTGATGGTCTTTTCAACTAAGGGTAAGTATTCTCAAGTCCTGTGCCCGATCATCAGTTCATGGGTTTAACATTGTGAAGATTGTTTCAAATTCTATCGTGAGGAACTAAAAGGTTGACGACGAACTCGTCTAGCTCAACCTTCGATGACTTTGCTAGAGTTTCTGAGTAGTCTGAGGCGAAGCCTCTATTGATCAAAAAGGCGTTTAAGCAGTCGAACCGAGATCTACGTTTGCGGGGCAATATGCAGTCTTCTATCTTGTATGGCGGCTCAAATCTATGAAAGAGGCTGATCTCAGCCATTGGACCGTCTGACCTCCAAACTTTGGGGATCTCAGATAGATCGGTCCTGAATAAAACATGAAAGAATGCAAACTTTCCTGTATCTAAAATTCTTGATCTCACCCAACTATCAATCATTTCTATACATGACTTTGAAAACTCTCGCTGTTCAAGATTCGGGTGGACACCAAACAGTCGACACCTTAGTGACCATGGTCCACGACTGAAAATTCGTTCATCCTTGATTTGTCTCATATTGTAAGATGATCGATAACACTTGAAACCGTAATCAACTGATAGTATTTGATAAACAAAATATGAACGATCTATACAGCGACATTGGTCGTCCGTTCCCTCGCTCTGACATGGACCCTTTGCACTTCCCTTCGCGTTCGTTTTATCCTTCACAAACGCGTTCTCTATCTCTGGCACTCTAATTACGATACCTCGTAACCATTTCCCTAAATTAAGATCTATGTCATTCTTGAACAAGCACAGCTGGCCGGCCAGGAACTCTTCCTCTTCTGCTCCATCTTCCTCCTCGTTGACGTTTTGATAGCTTTCGATCTCTCTTCTAAAATCGTCATGACATCTTATGTAGTCGGGGTCATCTGGTACAACAACAAAGCTGGCTGGATCACACCATGAGAGAATTTTAACTTTGAAGAATCTTTTTTGTAGGTAGGACATGTTGGGCCCCTTCTTTTCGTTGTGATCTATTTTATCCTTGAAATATGCCAAGACATCGCGATATATTCTCTTGTTAGAGGAACTTTCAGTTACAGTCCTGCAGATGAACTGGGAACTTTTCAATGGCTCGTTCGACTTGAAACGCTGACCCCGTTTTGGGCGAGCTTGAGGAAGAATTTCGAGAATATACTCATCATCCGAGGTGCTATCTTTATCAGACCTACCAATTAACTCCCTGGTAATGATCCTCTCGATCTTGTCGCGAAATTTTTCCTTCAGATGAGCAATCAATGATTGATTTTGCTTGTTGATCACATCAACATAGTACATGCCCTCCTTATAGTCGAATATTCTTACTGTGAACTCTTCGTGAGAATTTTTCCTGATTGAGTTGCGAAAACAATCGTTAACTTCCTTATCATTGAAATCAGACGGAATTGGTGGTCCCAGGTTGAGGCGAGATAACTTAGCCTCAGGTTCAATGTCTTTGTAGTAGTTTATATACTGAGGTGGGTCGTATAGGTGCTTGAATTGAACTTTGTACATAGTCCAGCCTCTATCGATGAGTAATATATCGGCGAGCAACTTGATCTCGCCCGAAACGTTAACCGTGAACAAGTCTTTTATTTGGCACCTCTGCACCTCTCCAAACTGATGATAAAGTTTTACTTGGCCAATATCAGTCGTGTAAGGTCTCGCTTGGTACATGAGAGCTCCAGAGCGATATTTTATGCCAAGTACCGACTTCATCAACTTGTAGTGCTCTTTCTCGAGGACTTTAGTTCTAAAATAAAAGTGGTTCATACCATAGGATATTGATATTTTTGCCCTTATATTTGCACCTCTCTCATACGAACCGCACATGACTACCTTTGGCTCGGCTAATTGCTTCTTGATCTCATCCTCCTCGCGCCTCTTAAGCTCCTCGATCATTTCCTTCGAAGCTCGGCCAAGTCGGCGACGCTCGTAGCCATAACAACTCATTATGTCCGAACAATGTCGATCAAAATGGTAAAATCTGTGGGGTTGAAATTTTAGCCAATTGATAAAATATGGTTGGGCCGACGGGGAGGATAACTTTTCAAGACGGTCCCCCTATGTACGTGCTTGTTGAGTAGCGTCGAATTAAGTTGAGTTCGTCAAGTGCAATTGTCCAAAAAGTTCGCAGAGATTTTTCACACGTGTGTTTATTTACAAAACGTGCCCCCTTCAATACGACGTTACTTTTCAGAAACATATCGATTCTAATTCAACATTCACATCCCCTATGAACCAACTCAACAGAGTTTCCGACCGATCGTTGCTCCATTCAGACCACATTGGCTCCGTCGAATAATAGACTGCAATCCATAACAACCACAAGCGCCACCACAACCACAACCCATCTCAGCTCTAACCTAAATGGAGTCTCGGAAAACCAGCTCATCGTATTCAATAGAACATGCTACGAAACCCAAGCCTCCAATGGGGGTTCATTTCTGGTCGCCGATACTTATTGCAAGGCGAGAGGAGGAGCTCTGCTCCATTCAGTCAACAACCTCACGCAGGCATTTGTTGCGCACGAGTTGGAACGGATGAAGTTGAAACTGAAATCCAAATTGGTTTGGTTAGGCGCCAAACGGGAGACAAGCTCAGTGAATTCACTCGGATCCATCACCTCAGGTTCCACTTCGGCGCTTATTGCAAGCGATATTCCTAGTGCCTCGCTAGGATCAGATAGAAGTCTGTCAGCCTCTTTGGATGAGTTTGCTACCGTCAACTTGTTTGCGGGCGACCAGGGTTTGAGCTTCTCTGGAGAGCCATCGCCAATTTTTAGTCCCCTTAAGATGGCTCGCTCCTCCTTATATCAAATGTCATCAGGAGCTGGCGGCTCTACTAGTCGTGGTAGTCAAACTTTTGGCTTACCAACCCCGAGCGTGCCGGCACATCCAACGAATCGTTCTTCGGAACACTCTCAGAGGTCTCTTATTATAAGTCAGCCAAATCAGGTTGCCTCCTTTTTCACCCCACCATTACCAATCATGGGCCAAACTGGAAACCAATCGCCAATTACGCTGACGCCTGTTGCGCCAACTCCTCATCAGCCAAGTCCATCATCTAGTCCAATAAGTTTTTCGCAGCCTCATGCACATCGTTCCCTGAGGCCGCCATCGCTTGTACCAGTATCCACTTCGTTACCCACAAGTTCCCCCTCAAATACTCAGCTGAACTGGCTACAGAGTTCCTCATCCTCAGTATCAACAAGCTTACAGCCACCACAATCCAGTTCCTCTTGGCGCTGGGTTGGAGACGTTCAGAGCGATACCATCCAAAGCCCAGTTACTTCATTTCTATGGGCGGAAGATCAGCCAAACAATTATAACAACCAACAGGATTGCATTGTTTTGGATGGCGGCAAGAAGTGGCTATGGAACGACGTAACTTGTGAGCTAGACTATTTACCGTGGATATGCCAATATCGGCCATCAACTTGTGGTTCTCCAGATCGTAATGAAAATTCAACAATCCTAGAGCAACCTTCGATGCAAGAGACTTCTGGCAACAGTGTCTCTGCTCAAGAGCCTATTTATCAGTTTGGGAAAGTGGTCACCTATGCGTGTCCTATTGGTCACCGTTTGGACGGCCCGAAACAGAGAAGGTGTCAGTACGACGGGACTTGGAGTGGCAAAGCGCCAAAGTGCCATTATGTTAATTGTGGACCAATCAATGTTCAGGCAATTGAAAACGGACGTGTTGTATACTTGAATCAGTCACAAACCACCTTCGGAAGCCAGGCAAAATATATTTGTTTCGAGGATTATGTGCTTGTGGGCAGCGATATGCGCGAGTGTCAAGCGGATGGAAGATGGGGTGGAAAGCAGCCTTATTGTGCCTACAAATGGTGTCCAGTCCTACAACAGATATCAAATGGCCTTGTAAATGTCTCTAGCTACAGTGAGAACTCAATAGCCACATATCAGTGCAATTCCGGTTATAAACTAATAGGGAACGATACAAGACAATGTTTGCTCGGTGGCAAATGGACAAATCAAGAACCTTTTTGTCAGTATGTAGATTGCGGTCAACCGAAATCTATAGCAAACGGAAACTATCAGCTAGTCAACATGACAACAAATTATTTGAGTGTGGCATTATATTCGTGCAATGATAACTATACTCTTGTTGGCAACAACAAGATGATATGTTCACACAACAACAGATGGACTGGCAAGGAACCCCAGTGCTCACGTAAGTATATCTAACAAGTTTTAAGTGGCCCTAAGTGGTCACTATTCTATCGAGGGATTTTGGCTCAGTTAGTGGATGAAGAAAGTTCATCAGCTTGCTTTGAACTTGCGTTGGGTCGCACCAAACTTTCTCTGAACCCAATTAGTTTTGGCTGCAATTTTGTTTGAAAGCAGGTCCCCTGGTTGTTGATTTATCCAGCTAATTTATTGCTACCTCCTGCTATGCGCGCAATCGACGTAATGGGGGGACAATTTAACTCGTAGTAGATTTATTGCTCCAACTATTGCTGATTTAATCTCTATACTAAATGCTTCCACTTTAATTATTCCCTTCCCGATACCACCAAAATTGCCATTAGTGATTGATTGTGGTCAACCGCAGGCAAATCCGGGTAGCAGCTTCTCTGGCGACTCATTCACCGTTCACTCTGTTGTTGAGTATAAATGTGATCCTGGATTTAAGGAAACGAGTGGCAGTATACAGCGTACTTGTGGTTTGGATGGACAATGGACGGGCCAACCAATATCGTGTAAATGTAAGTTCTATCGACCAATTTATCTATACCCCCTCACCCACTGTTTGCCAATCTATCGGTTGGCTCCACGGAGTAAAACAAATAATCCACATGGCGGTGGATTAGACTTGCGACGCGAATCTAACATTTGAGCTCCACCTTTTACATCATACTATTTCATGGACGGGGTAATTAAATTTTGATGGCACCAACCAGATGTCGATTGCGGAAGAGTGCCGGCCATTTTAAAGGGAGAGATCAGCTATATAAACGGGACCACCTACTTGGCCAGCCAAGTTGCTTATGAGTGTACTCCAGGCAACCGGCTCTCTGGTCATCGAGTTCGCTTCTGTGGTCCAGATGGGAGATGGACTGGAAGTTCGCCGAAATGTGAGGAAGTTCGATGTGATGCACCAGAGTTACCAACAAACGGAAGCGCAATTTATATCGGAAACGACAGATCTTTCAAAGAGCAATCTTTCTCAGTTGGAGTGACTGTTCAGTATGAGTGCGACTATGGCCATGTCGTTAAAGGTAGCTGGTCCTCGCGATTGTGCCAAGCAAACGGCGAATGGTCAGGGGAGCCTCCTGTTTGTAAGTTTGTCGACTGCGGCACTCCGCCTACTATAGAGAATGGCAACTATATCTTGAAGCATCCGCCCGCCGGAAGTGTGGGCTCAGCCACTCCAGTGGACAATATCCGCCGTTCTGATTCGGCAGCTGGACAAGTTGGCACATTTACCTACTATGGTACAATTGCACACTATAATTGTGATCCCAACTACAAGATTCAGGGGCCAGCACAGCGCGAGTGTCTCGATTCTGGTCAGTGGCGGACGCCATTGCCCACCTGTGAGCCAATCCAATGCCCAAAACCTGAACATTTCGACGAGTTCACACAGGTGTCGCTAGTTCCTCGCTCGAGCCAATCCCTCGAGTCTTCGCATGACCAGCAATCTCCTACAACGCTTACGAAATCAATTAGACTTATCGCAAACAATCAATGGATAAATCATGACCCGAGCCAATCGTTTGGAGTCGGAGATAAGCTTTACTATTCCTGTGTGCCAGGCTATGAGCTGTACGGTGGACCGGAGACTAGAACTTGTACGCAGTACGGACAGTGGGGTGGATCGTCGACGCCACGGTGTCGCTTAATAGATTGCGGTCGTCCAGCTCCTATCGGTCAAGAGGGACGCTTTTACCTGTTGAATGAGAGCACGACTTTCAATTCCCTTGTCGAATATTCCTGCGTTAGGCCGTTCAAGTTGGTGGAGATTAAGATTCGCCAAGCTGGAAACCTGATAGAGACTTTAAATGCTGCGCAAGCTGGTGTGACACCGATATTGACATCTTTACCAATTGGTGTTAAAGTTTGCGCCAACAACGGTCAGTGGATGCCGAACGACCAACAGCCGAAGTGCGTAAGCGCCTCGGATGGTTCTGCAAATGGTCAATTTGATGGTGCTGATAATTCGCTAGATGGCAGCCAGCGCGTTCAAGTTTTGTCAGGTGCAACCCCGGGAACATCGTTCATAGGAGCAAATGGTATTCATGATGTAGGCGGAGGTGATCAAAATCCTGATTCAGCCGCGGGCCAAAACCAAGCCCAGCTAACTAGCACTTCCCTTTGGGCTAAAATTATCATTGCAATCTGCCTCTTGGTCATGCTGGCACTTATAATACTCACACTTATTTGTATTAGGTCTGGAAAGAAGCCAAAACAAGCGCATCGCAACTCAATATTGACCACTAATGGACATCCCGCTTCAGCGGCGGCCGCTGCCGCAGCAGCGGCAATGCAGATTCAATTAGCAAATGGATCTGGAAAGGGGATGCAGCAACAGGTCATTTCCGCACAACAAGCCTCCATGATGTCGAGCCAGAATTTGTACATTAACGGCGCTCACAAGATGTATTCAGGTAATGTTGGTTCACATAATCAGATGCCAAACGTTCATCATATGAACCAACCTCACTTGAATCAATCGATGTCCTATGGTGATTCGAGCGCCACCATGGTCCATAATCCGGGCATTATGATGACCTCTAGTCAGGGCAGAGCCATGATGTCAAGTGGAAACACTGAGCTAATCATGAGCGGAAAATCGGGCTCGCTGGGTGGTGTCGTTGGCGATCGACTTCGCGCTCATCAGACCAACCAAGATCATCCAATGTCCGCCTCGTCGGCTAGCATGATGGACACCTACTCGAGGCTAAGCGTTGATTCAGACCAACTCGATAGAGTTCAACCAACAAACCAGCAGACCACCAACAAGACAATTCGTCACAATCCTAATGGACTTGTAACATTTGTTTCGCCAGCTCAACAGCAGCACAATAGGAATGGACAGCAGCAGCAACAACATTCCGCACCCACTAGTCAGCACCAATCGTCACCGCAATCGATCTCTACATCTCTATCTATGTCCACCTCTTCATCACCGTCCTCCTCCTCGTCGGCTCACCACACAACGGCAACCCGATTGAGCACTACCGACTCAGCCTCGGCTTCCTCCGCAGCATCAAACGGCAACCGACACAACTATTCGCAGGCACAACAGTTTGCGCAAGGCCAGCAACAGCCAAGTCCACCAAGCTTGCCTGCTCATCCTCCACCGCCGCATCGACTTCAGCATCATAACATGCAACTGTTAAAGCAGCAGCAGCAGCAGTCGATAGTCAGACAATCGATACCGAGTCAACAACAGCCTGACCTCTCGATGGACCCATCTAGTCAGCAGCAACCATCTAGCAACCACCACTACATGGAGCCATCAATTTGAGCGCGCCTTCACGAGCCGCCTCACTAGAACTGTGATTTCCCATTGGTGTGTGCATCGAGTTTGTCGGAGTTTAGCCTAGCTCGTTTATGTTACATTCAACATTTATGAGCTGACCTGGCGGTTCGGTTCATTTATTTGAACGTCTGCTATGGGAATTCTGAGTTAATTCAAGTAGCGACGACCTCGTGATGGACAGTTCAAATAGAACCCGAGCAGTACGTTCTCCAGTGGATGTCCTTCCAACCGTTCATGTTGTGCCTCTCTATCGGGCAATCTTTCGTTCCACCTAGTGTAGGCAACCATATTTGAAACACACAGATTGAGTTCATTTGTTGTGTCTATTTATCCAGAATTGTTGCAGAACGTAAGTTGTTAATGAGTTTTACGACCCAATTAACATCTGGCTATTGGAATTGATGACACCATTTCTTATGCACAATTACAGGCTTCATTAGGCCGACATCCAACGAATTGGAGATTTGCCGTCATGGAGACGGACGAACGAGGATTCTTGCGCGCGCTCGGTTGACCATCAGAAGACATGGAATGATATTGGATTCCGTTCCGTGGAGTCCAGAGCCATTGAACCACGTGATCCTAGATGAACTTTCTCAGAACTCGGTGACATTGGCTAGCAATTTGGATCAACTCTCGAGACATCTCAAACAAAGACAGCTCGAACGTTTAGTGAGAGGCGATGGACATTGATGCACCGAAGAGACACGCTAAAGCATAGAGGACAGCATGTTGGAGGAGCTTGGCTCGTGTGACTTGTTTCACTGTTTCCTACTAAGTCATTTGTATTAAATCATCCGCATGCAATCTAGGAATCCTGACCAAAACAAAACTGGCCAACTATCCCAGCATCACTTCTGTTCATTTGATTGTTGCTGCCTCTCATTTGTTAACTTCGAATGAGCATAAATCCAAGTCCTGATTGCCATTCGCCAACTCGTGACGCAAGATGGCTCTAGTTGCTCACAACTCTATCTCAAAAGTGCGCTCAGTTTCAAGGTGATTTATTCTTATCCGGGCAGCCAGTTGATTGTTCCAGTTTAGAATTCAGATTTAGTTTGCCTTTGCATAATAAATCAATCTGACTTTGGGCTCGCTCACAAATTGGCACTGTCGGATGATGGTGTTTGCCATCATAGGCTTATAAGCGCGCCAATGGGGCTCCCACTTGTTAGAGCTCCAATCTGTCTGTGTTGGGCAACCGGGTTGGAGGTGGCTAGATTAAGCTCGGCCTGAGATGGGGCCGGACGGGATGGGGCTTGTGAGTCCTCGCTATGGCGGCGGAGGGGCAGCGGATTGGTCACCTTCTCACAGTGGCAAAGAGAGGCGCCTCTCGGTTGGGTGGAAACTTTCTCACACAATTGAATCCCCTAAGATGGGCCATACAAATAGGCTGCCCATGTGAGAGTGTCCGCTCGAGATTAGCGAGAGATCGGCTGATAAGAGGATTCAAGCGGCGCCACCATGGCCGCCAAGGATGACGACGAGAGCCAAGATTGATGCAGATCCACTGGCAACCATTATTTGCATTTCTATTCTCTCTCTTCCTCTTCGCTCTTTCTTGGCGCCCGTTCAATCATCTGGCGACGACTTGAGCCCATCTCCCATCGTTGCCAGTGCTCGCAAATGGTTCGAGGTAAACAAGAGCAACTTAATTCAATCAGAGTTTAGTGGTTGCACCACTGGAGCGGGCCGCATTTGGTTCAACAGACCTGCCACGCTGGCCGCTCTCAAGTGGCGCTCCGAGCTTCCGCCCGCCGGACAACTCCAAGTTCGTTTCCGAGCGCGCCAAGTGGGTTGCTGTTCGCGCGTTTAGTTTGATAAGCCGGTTGTTTTGCCAGCCGAGCAGCCCACAATTAGGCGGGCCAACTCCACCGCTGGTCGGCTTTGCCACGGAGAGGCTTGCAAGGCCTCGTTCAAGGGATGATCCGATTGAAGAGTGCGCATTGGCCAATACAAACGGCTCGCATCTGCATAATGTTTATGGCGCAACTTTAGGGCCCTTGAATGGAGGCGAGCGAACACGAGCCCAACGGGCCGCCGCTGCAGCCGGCGGCAAAATCCCAATGTTGACAGAGCGCCAGTTTGCGGGCGGAAGCGAGCAGTCTCCCTTGGCTTCACGCGGCGCCCAACGCAATCAATTCGCTCCCATCGCCTCTGTTGCCCGCTCAAACAAAGCCGCACCGACGCCAACACTTTCCTGCTCCTGGCCATCCTTGGGCCCACACTCTCTGGCCGCCTTTCACTATTGACTGAAACGAGTTGAGATCTGGCGAGTGAGGATGGGCGCTTATTGGGATCGGAGAAGGCAAGGGAGGAGGGGACTAAGTTTGGGCAAATTAGACACACAGACAGATGTGTGTGCGCGCAAAAATACATTACGATTACTGCCTGGTGGGTCGGCTGGTCCGGCTAGACCCAGTTGGAAACTTACAAATGCGCCTCCAACAAAGGGCCAGCCCGCGAGAGCGATGATGAACAATAATCCGTGGAAATATTTCTAAACAAATGCCTCTTGTAGGGCCATTTAAAGGAGGCCAATGGGCATAGGTCGGTGTTCCATTGGAGAGTGAGAGCGAGAGCCGCCTCCTTCGTCTAAGCCTCTCTCGCTTTCGCCGCTCTCCCCGCGGTGTCGGCCGCCATCAATGGGCGCCGACACTGCGGCCCTATTTGCTCAACCCTCTTGCCGTCCTTAGTTGCTTGCTGGTTTGCGAGCGCTGGTTGTTCACAAAGTTGAACCAAATCGGTGAACCAAGTAGGGCTCAGCCTTCGCTAACCAACCAGCGGCGCCCATGCTCCAGGCCAGCACAACTGGCAATCCTCTCTTGAGATATTCAATTTCTTGCCTTGGTCGACTGTGAGCGCTCTACGTAAGCATTGCGCAACTTGAACACCAGAACCGAGGCAACTTTCGCCAGGGAAAAGCAAACAGACCGCTTGATGAGCGTGGAGCCCCGAGAGAGCGGCCGGCCCACCCCAGCTGTCGGGCACTGAACGCGACTGGCACTCTCCGCTCGCGCTGTCCTTGCGAGCTGAGGCTCCATCCAAACGGGCACCAACCTTTGAACGAATCTCCCCTAGCCAGACTTAGCTGGCCCATTCGTCTCCGATGCTCGCCAGTTGGAACTCCAGGCTTCAGTCTAGGTGAGCTCCACTGTGGAGTGGTTCCCACCGTCGCCAGGAGAGGAGGGTGGCCGCTCACTCTTGAGGCGACCCACCCAAAGGCCTCAGTTGGGCTCCAATTTGGGGCCAAACTGAGACCGCCAATCAGCGCCACTAACTAGATGAACCAAGCACAGTCCACACGCTAACTAGGTCGCGCTCGCAACCAATTTGCTACTCCTCGCTCCCGCTCGGAGGGCAAACTGGACGGAGTCAGAGGCTAGATCAGAGCGAAACGCCAGAACCCAACGATCAATAACCATTTTGGCTTCGGCGCCACCGGTGCCTTGGGGGTGCCAGTGTGTAGCCGAAGGGGAGAGCCGTTGTAACATTATTCGCATAGAAGCCAACCATCATCAGGGGGCCGCTTCCGTTTGCGAGCGCATCTGGGTGGCGGGAGGTTGCTGCAATGGCGATTGGAGGAGGAGGAGGAAGAGAGACGGGCTGCAAATTGAATGCGAGCTCAAACTGAGAGTGGTTATTATTTAAAACGGCTCCATCACTGTTTGGCCCCAACGGACGCTCGTGAGTTCACGTAAACTCAGTTCCATTGGCCAACCCCGTTGCATCTGCTCTCGGCCCATTCAAATCCCATTGCAGTCGAACGCGCTCGAGCGGATGCGCTGGCCGAGAGAAGTGTGAGCCCCATTTTGGTTGTAGGAGTTAGGCGGGCGGACGTCAGGCAAAGTGTTGGTTCAACCAATCTAGCCACCTCCGCTCATTGGCCCATTGGCCCTCGGATCGGGCAAACTGATTGCCCAAGCTCGTTCAATCTCCACGCATCGTCGCTCGCTTCCGATTCAACTGGAAGCCACTTGCCGCTTGATTTGCTCGCAGGGCCAGCTGCCCGCTTTTGGGCCAGAGAGAGAGGAAGAAAGAGATTTAATCTGATCTCTCTATCTGCAGGCCGAGTTTAGCGCTGCGAGGGCCTGAAATTGGCTCTCGCCAGTCAAGGTTATTGGCCAGTCTTTGTCATCCTTGAACAACAAGTTCTGCTGCCTGCCAGCCAGCCAGCCACCAAGGACCATTGCAGGCCAAGCGAGGCGCTAATTTACCTATTGGAACTATTTTAAAATCCACTCAAGGCAATGAACAATTGTCACCAATCGGCGAGCTCAATCGAGATATTCGGCAAATAATTGTGCCGAAAGTTCAATTATCTGTCTAGCGCGCATTCCCTTAAAACTGGTCCCAGACTGAGGCAAACAGGTGGTTACATTGAAGAGATGACTTCCCCACAGATCAAACCGGTGAATCTGGAGGGGCCGAGCGAGTGCGCCATTTGGCCAGCAGTCGAGTGGACTCTACTTTCAAATCAGCTGGTCAACCGAAACCAAGCGGTTGGCCTGAAGTGAGGTGCTTCCCTATTACAGGCCGAGCAAATCGCCCCCAACTCTGGGGGCAAATAACGGCCCTCAGCGAGCGCTAAGGCCAGCGTTTAACATTGAGAGTCTTGGTGATCGTTTGTGTGGACCAACAAATGATTTGCATTACATTGGTCACTTTCATCGCTTTTCCCATCAAAACATTGGCCTCTCAATGAGTTGGGGTTCAGCCAGCGGGGAGGGATTGAGAGTGAGAGACATGGCAATTATCCGGCTCGAAGCGAGTTGTCGTGAACTTCGTCACTCAATCCTGTCCAAAGCAACTTGCAGCTCCTCGCCGCCGTCCAACTGTCCATTGGTCGGTCGTCTCTACGACTCAGTTTCAATGGTATTGTTGTTATCTGAGCTGTGCAACCATGAATCTTGCAAGCTGGTCATCGGGGGGCTCGCGGCTGCTGGCGGTCAGCTCGATCCTGAGCGGCTCCTGTGCAGACAAACGGCGGACTTGCGCTCGCCATGCTGGCCAACACACTTCCAGGAGCCGGCTGCTATGATGGATCTCACGGAAAGGTAATTGTGTGGCTAGCCTGTACAATTTCCACTTGTTATTACATAACCAAGCAAGCACCTTCAATCGCAACTGCAACTGTATAAACTTGCTCGCAGCCAAGGATATTGTCTCCGATTCCGTTTTGTTGGATTCAAATGACAAGGCTCATTTCTGTTACCGTTTTTTCAATTGATGTTCAGTTTGCGCGCGATTCCCAACAGGCGAAACCCAGAGGGCTGCCATTGGACGTCGCGCCGAAAAGTTGATTTTATATCCCACCTTATATGCAAAGCCAAGCTCTCAGCTTAGGGCAGCTGTTAGCCTCAAACTTGATGCCTTGAACTCGCGCGCTTGCCTTTGCGCGGCTCCGGGGGGCGCGGCCAGGTGCAAGCGGAGGCCACTCCTGTAGGCATCTTGGCCAGCAGCCTTCGCCTCTATCTCTCCGCCTTCCGAGTGCTCTCTCTCCCTCTCTCTTTCTAAATATTCAGATTTTCACATCACGAAATCTTGCAAACTCTCTGCCTCTAGACGAAGATTGAGAAAGGAGATCAACTTCTGCTGTTGGTCAATATTTTTGCCTTTAAATACAATTGCAAGGTCCAAAAGGGGAGCTCAATCACTAGTTACAAGTCCCTCGAGCAACAACCTGAGCGACAAATCAAATCGAACGCAAATTAGTGCGAGTGAACTCCTCTTCAAGTGGAAGAAGTTAATCAAATCAGGATGAAATCAAACAGCATTCAAACAATAATTCGCAAGTTAGGTGCAATCGTGGTGCTCTCGACACTAGCCATAAGCGCAACCCTATGCGCGCCATCACAGCAACCTCTAGCGGCGTCCCAGCAGCCGGCCAGCAAGTCAGCATCCACAACAATCGCTCCAAAGGCGACCCAAACCGCCACTGGCTCCACAGGCCGACTGCTATCGTCTGCGGCCTCCGAGACTAGCGGTTCGCCCTCGCTAGTTCAGCTCAGGCCAATGGCCAAGGGCGCGCCAAGGGCAGAGTCAAGTGGCGAGCAAAACGAGCAAATGGATGCCTTCGATGGCAAGAATCCTTTTGCCGACGATAGCCTTTGGCAGATTCCCGTGCATTTGGTGCGCGATCAGAGCGCCGTTGAGCGCGGAAGCGAAAGTATGGCAAAGTCAGCCTCAGAAACATCGGCTGCAAGTGACGACGACGACGATGATGAAGGGATGGCAGGCAAAGCGGAAGCAAACCTGCCACAATCATCTGCCTCCTCGCCAACGATCATCTCAGCTAGCACTGATTTGAAAGCAGCCGCTGGCTACCATTACCCGAGCCACGGGCACCACGGCTACGGTCATGGCTCCGACGCTAGCCACCACGGCGCCCACTACGGCGGCGCAGATCACCATTATGGCAAATACTTTCAGTAAGTAGCCGCCCCCACCCCCCGAACAACCCTCACCGACTTTGGCTGGCCCATTTTCAACGCACTAACCCCTTCAAAAATCATCCCCCCCCCCACATTAGGTACGCCAGCGTTCCGCATCCGGGCGCCTGGGAGTTCGGCTACAGAAGGGGCAACCCATATCACACCATTGAGCGCCACGAGCATGGCAAAGGGCCGCATTTCCAAACAAAGGTCAAGTGGAGCGACAAGCACGGGGGCTATGGCGTCCATGTTTGGGACTATAACCACGACGATCACTACTCTCACCATTATGGCGGCCACGACGACTCGCACGCACCCTCCGGCTATGGAAGCCACGAAGGTGGACAACACGGTCACTATGGTCACCACTAGAGATGATGAATATCTCAAAAAAAGTGACGAGCTCCACGGATTCTCGGCCTCGGGCAAGATGGCGTCGGGCTCAAGTTTCGTTGCGACTCAACAGAACAAAGCTTCAGTTTAATACAGAGCTTTCTAACTTATTCCATCCCTGTAAGAGATGTTTATTCTTGTATCTGAATCAACAACAAAAACAAACCCATGAGTCTCCACTCATGAAAGCAAACTGTAAACTCTCGCCAACTTAGTCTAGTTATCTCGAAAAAACCTAATGTGTGCCCACCGTGATCATGACTTCCGATTTTGAGGGCTCAGTCTTGTGTGTGCATGTTTGTGCAATATCCGGTCAAACTTGCTCCAGTTACTTGCAAATCAAGCGGAAGTGTGCATACAAACGAGAGCAATCCGATGCAAAACCCGCGATAGCATGGAGGGAATGCAGCCCGCGTTGCGCATGCCCGCGTTTGTGCTAGGTGGGAGTGGCTGGCGGTAGCCCGGCGGCCACATTATGGCCGCTGCCGGCACTAAAGTCCACGTAGCAGGGGAGGTTGCGCCAAAGGGGCTCGGGTTGTGAGGTCAGCGCACTGGAGGAGGAGGAGTAGGAGTAGAGGTCCACAATGGAAATCACCAACACCATCAAGGCAATAATTCTAGTGAATCTAGACGGAAAACAGGTGCTTTCCAAGAGCTACGACGACAAGTTGCAGCTCAAAGAGTTCGTCAAACGAATATTCGTTAAAACGAAAACACAAAAGACGAGAGACGACATATCAACGGTTGATGGCTACATCGTCATCCACCGGTTTGTTACAGATCTACATATGTATGTTGTCGGCGCCAAGAACGAGAATCCGCTCATACTCGACCGAGTTTTGTGCTGTCTAGTTGAGGTAGTAACCACTTTGTTGAACAAAAACGTGGAACGCCAATCCGTCCTTGAGAATCTCGACCAAATCATCTTGGCGCTCGACGAGATCTGTGACGGTGGAACAGTTCTCGAAACAGATCCAGATTTAGTTATCCAGAGAGTCTGCCTTCAAAACGAGACGTCCGATCAATCGATGGCCCAAGTTCTCCAGAATGCAACGGGCCACCTGAGATTCCCCTGGATCAGGTCCTGAACGATAGCTTTATGATAAATCCAATAAAAAAATCAAGTGACCCCGAAGTATATTCGCTTTCACAATGTGTTATCATCGCAGGATTCCGTTGTTTTTGTTCTGAAAATCTGTTTTCATTCTCGAGAGAGAACTTCTCGGAGGCAGAAGCTGCGTTTTTCGCTTTGCTCCTCACAGCTGATCGACCAGATGGCCAATATCCCAGTAAACAACATTACTGAGAAACCATCTCGATGACGTTCACTCTAGTTCAGAATTGACTGGCAAGACTTAAGAAGTGAGCCTCGAATATTAGTATTAGATCACAAAAACTCAACGAAAAGATATACACAAAATGGCTGCCATCTCGGTTGACGAAAATTTCCTAAGGAAGGTATTTCAACAGGTCGACAAAGATAAAAGTAATGCCATAAATGCAATCGAACTACAATCATGTCTATCCAACGGCACTTGGGAGCCTTTCAACGCAGAGACTGTGAAATTGATGATCACAATGTTTGATCGAAGTCATAAGGGGCAGTTGAATTTTGAAGAGTTCAAACAACTATGGAAGTATATTGAGGATTGGCGCCAGTGTTTCCAATCATTCGACAAAGATAAGTCTGGATATATTAATAAAGACGAATTGAAATTGGCCTTGACTACTTTCGGCTACCAACTCAGCGATACATTCTACGACTTGCTACTTTCTAAGTTTTTCAAGGCTGGTCAGAGTAAGTACATCCAACCAACCTCCCATCCACAATCCGCCTGAAATGTTATAAGATGTTTATCTTATCATGCCCTCAACCCGCGAATCCCCAAAACGTACAATTTTCTCGTGGCGACCAATTTCAAATATTCCAATACGTGTCAGTAGGTAAGATCTATTTTGATGATTTTATACAAATTTGCGTGTCCCTGCAAACGATCACGGCCGCTTTTCGTCATCATGATACGGACTCTGATGGGTGAGTTTCTTTGATTGATTGCTACGAACAGGTGATGATTAGTAATTCTAGCTTGGTCTAGCTAACAGTTTCATCTCAACAGCGTCATCACAATCAAATATGAAGATTTCCTGAAATTGGTTTTCAGTATGCGTTAGAGCCAACGCTACGGCTCGCCTCATTGGACCGGATTATGGAGTCCATGGAATCGTGTCCTCAAAATAGGATCACGAAGACATCATATGCTCATGTTACGTAATTTTCGTACAGAGTCACCGAGTATCACTACTACTTGGTTGTGGGTCGAAAAAATTGAATTTCTTTCAGAAAGTCTACTCCAGATTCCGAAACCTCACTCGAAGGGTCACAAGTTCCGATAGGGTTTTGATAAATCCAGCTGGCATTGAATTTTTCGAAATGGGAGAACTCTAATAGTATCGAATCGCCGCTAAATCCAAGCGGACAAAGTTGTGAGTTTTGTGAAGAGTTTAATGCGAGAAAGCAGGCTACTAGCCTCCTATCCAGCTTTTCTGCCTTCTCTTCTTCATATCTTTCGTACCCAACCGAGATGCTCAGCGGCGATACGTAATAGACCGATTGGTTCGATCACTATAAGAGGTGTTTACCCTTGTATTTGAGCCAACAACAACAACAACAGTCAACCTATGAGCCCACACAAGGGCAATTTGTGAATTCTTGCCAGCATAATCCAGCGATTACCTACCGCTAGCGTATTGGCTATGTGTGTCGATCATCATGACTTCCGATTTCGGGAGCTCAATCTTGTATGTGACGTCCGGTCGAACCTACGCCAGTGGCTTACGAGTCGGGCGGAAGTACGAAGTTCGCAATCAAACGACAGGGAACCTTATGTTTGAGCACATTTCGCCGAGCAGTTTGGGCGGCCAGTGTTGTGGCTGGCGCTTGGGTAGGATCACGTAGAAGCCTTGTGTTGCGTTACGGTTTCGGTCATTACGGCAACTGTTGTGTTACACTTTCATGTGTAAATTTTAAGGGTTCACCGTTTCGTTCTCCTAAACCCATCGATCATCCTCATGGATTACATTGTCATCTCTCCGGTAGCAGCTTCTTATGCTCAATCAGTTTTGATCTTGCAAACGAAAACATAATTCTCCACAGAGGCCTAAAATCAATTACTAGTGGCCCTATGAAAGCATGGGCTTTGTGTGGAATCGTCCGACCATTAGATAAATTAAAACTGACTTCTATCTATCTTGGGGTTATAAACCCCATGAACCATAGTTCTGCTGCTGGTCGTCTTAACTGCGGCACGGTTGTTAAGAGCGAGGATGGAGAGAGAGAGGCAGCGAAGAAGAGCGGAAGATTCACTTTTTCACTGAGTTTTTCGCCGCAAACCGAGCTGTGGGTTGGCCATCTAGCTAGCTAGCGCAATAAAGGTTCCCAAACTGCCTCGGCCAAGAAATGGAGCGCTCGAGCTCTGTAGCCAGCACTTCGGGGGCCCCAATAATAAAACCATAGCACTGGAGTTGGCATGGGGCAATTTTCGCTAATGCAACCAAAGTTCCGAGGACACTTCTCGTTGGTTACGTTAGTTCACCCATAGCATTAACGTGCTAGGCGAGAAAGGGGCATTTCTAGGAATCGAATTTTCTCCCAAATTCGATACGCGCGCCTGTATGCAGATGAGCTCGGCCGAGTTAGGTTGCCATCGGCGTGCTCGCTTGAGGCTGGCGGCGTCGGCCCACCGGCAGACAAAGTTGGCCCATCTTCCATGGGGGGCCTCAGGGAGGATTGGCGGAACGTGACGCCTCACAGGCTGGCTTGGGCAACGCTTGGTGGAGCGTCCAAGTTTCTCACACACATCTTGCTCACGCGTGACGCTTGGCGGCGCCTCTGTGCTCGCCGCGATCGAAGTGTGGCCGCAGCGGCGGCTCCAGTTTTAGCGTTGGCGGCGGTCTCAGCGATGTCGCCGCCAATTCGGTCAGGTTGGTGGCCGGCCGGCCGGCCGCGGCTAGCAATGAAAATTGAACGCTTCGCTTGAAACCAATTCGTGCGCCCATTTCAACTGTCCATTCTGGGTGGCCGAGTCACTCTTACTTGGATTCGAACGGAGCCGGCTGACTCATCGTTGCGCCACAACAAAATTGAATAATTAAATTTTCTACAATTTCCTTTTGATTACAACCGAAGAGCGAGAACAAAATTCCCTATCTAAACATAGGAGATTCATTAATGGACTTTCGTGATGATAATTTCAACTGCTATTCGGCCAAAGCGGACTAAAACTCGGACCATTCTGGTGGGGGGCGAATTAACATAATTAAAATGCGTGAAATTGAAATATGAAGGTTCGGGTGGACGAGAGGGGAGGCAGCAGCAGCAGCATCTGGAGTAGGAGCAAGAGTGAGGGAGTAGGAGGTGGTTGCCGAAGTGGCGTATGTTGCTAGGTAATATTATTTATTGAGCCGTCAAGATAGGAACCTAACTGAGAGGCTAAAACACTAACAGCATAATGCCAATTACTTGTTGCGTGAGATTGTCGTTCTGAGCCCCCTAGCTACTGCACTTGAGGGCCATTGGTCGCGGCTGGCTACCACCGATTTGCACTCATCTGAAACCATCTTGCAGTTGAAGCTGCTCGGCTGCTGATGATGATGATGATGTCAAACTGGGATTGGCGGACGCGCTAATAGGCCTTCCAACCGAAGGCCTCCTCCCAAACTATTACTTACCTGCCCACATATCCCCTCCTCAAGCAAACAAACCAAGTGTTTGCCCTCTTCAAGTCTGCGCAACTTAGCCAGGCTCGACTCTGAGACGGCGCTTCAAGGTGTCTTAGCGCATTAGAGCTGGCCCAATGCACAACCTTAGCGCTAAGCCAATGAGATCAGCGGCCCAACTATTCAGGGATTCTCTACTCTGCTTCTCATGAGAACCAACCAGAGTTTGCCGATGACCACGAGCCCGCTGAGACCAAACGGCTGAATTTTCATGCCAACCGACATTACTAATTCCATTCCACCTCCAACCAGAGGCTTACGCATGCCCCCGCTAACGCCCATTAGTGCAAATTTCCATTGCATTGCGCAAGGCAACCCCGTCCAAAAGTGCCCCCGCTGCAACAATAACAATGGAAATCTTAATCATGATATACGATCGCCATCTGTACCCCTAACAATTTGGCACTTTCGTTGGCCATGTTTGTCGGCCAACTCTCAACAAAGGCGTGTTTCGGGGGCGCAGCACTTGAGGCTAAGCTTTGGTCAACTGCTCGCTGACCCAGCGCTCGGCGAAGCCTCCCAAATGGCGCTCATCCCCTCAAGGTCCCCCTGACAGAGTGAACATTCATCAATTTAACGCCCGATCTTTGTGTGTTTCGGGAGAGAGAGAGAGAGAGAGGCAGAAGTAGGGAAAGCCAAATGATAAGAGGCGGTTGTCAAACAAAATAGAGACTTCAGGGCGAGAAAGTCACTCGACTCCGGTACCAATTCTGGCCCTAGGCATGGTGGCGGCAGCGGCCACGACGATGAAAACGGGCGCACGAAACGGACGCGCGGACCAAACTATACTCGAAAGGGACTGACCGAATTGGGCAAAGCGTGTTTGGTTTCCCTTACATTGCGTCAACACGCTTCCGTAGGCTCGAACATCCGACCGACCTACAAACCAGAGCACGCCAACGAGCCATGTGCTCCAATGGGAGCAACAACATTCACAACGGGATTGCGCGAGGACGCTAAAGCGCCATAGTTTGTTCGCTTATCTGAGGTTGAGGCGCCCAAACTTCGGTCGCCATCGGCGGGCTGCCCGCACAAACTAACAACAAATCTCATTCTAACGAGAGCAGCAAATTCAATAATGTCGGCTGGCGCCGTTGACGCACTAAAGCCAACTAGCTAAAGGGCGTGTGTCTGCAAAGGTGGCACCGTTCGACCGACTAATTTCGATTCTAGTTCACGGATATTCAAATGCTGGCTTATGTAGGCGACAATAAGGACTATCAGAAACTGCCACAATTAGAGTTGTGTTTAGAGGGATACGCGGAACGTTATCGCGCAGCGCCACCAAACGAGCGCTATAGATGCGAGTCGGCCGCAATGGTCAGCTGTACGACACTAGTGGCTGGCACATGAAAAGGAAATTACAGCGTCCGCCTCCAGGGGAGAGTGATGTTAGTAGTGCCTCAGACAAGCTGACCCATTGGTTTGACAAACATCAGGAGGCCAAACTACGGGCTGCTCCGGGTTGTTTGCTCTTGCTGGCGCCAGTCCTACCTCTGTCGGGCGGTTTCGTGGCCTCGCGGGAATAAGCGGAGACGAGATTTCCGACCTCTCCGTTGAACTTCCGCACTCGAGCGTACACGTCGAGTGGAGTGGTCGCGAGTTTCCCGCTCGCTTGGCTGAATATGCCCACTCGGCAGATGATATTGTTGTGCGCTAGTGTAATCTGATTAACGCCTTACCTGGACGCAACCAACTAACCCTGTGTACGTGCCGTTGAACTTTAGCGAAAGAGGCGAGGGGGTCAGCAAGTGGGACAAGAAGGCACGATTGTTTTTATTCAATATTCACATCGGGCCCGCGATCATCCATCAGGGAGAGGTTCGCGTTGAAAAGGCATGACCAAGCGATCCGCCCATGGCTGGGGGTTTGAGTTTCATAACATATTTGGCTCATAGGCCACGCGAACTCCCTAGGCCGTAACTTGGCGCGCCCAATCGGATGGCCGCCGAGACGTGCTCAAATTGCAGCTTACATAGCTGGCACGCAAGGCCAGGTTTTGCTAACGCTCGGAGACTCACGAAAGATGACCGTCCACAAAATTCAGTGCCCGTTTACTGGCCTCTCCCATCGCTCTCCCAACAGTTCCATCTACCAGAGCCTGAAATTCATATCCGTCAGCGGCCGCTTGAAACATTCTTTTCTACACTTGATTGTCTGCTCCCTTGAAGCCTCACGCTCGAATTGAGGCTGATTGTTCATTAAGTTCTAGAGTCAAAAAGAGGCATGAAGAGGAGGACAAGGATGGATCACGATGCTGACTACTGTATAGAGATTTGTACGCCTACACGGAGCAACCGGGGGGACTCTCGCCCCATGCTAATTTACTTGGCCAAAGAAACTTGCCGAGCTGACCAGAATAACATTGATGGTTGGTTTAGTGGTAAGGCAAAACGTTTTTCTTACTGTTGGCGAAATTTTGCACAGAGTGCATATGGAATGACACTGAATTTTGCATCCAGATTCACGATACGGCATAATCATCATTAACTTGCCAGCAGATTTATCATCGTTGCTGGCGAGCACGGGGAGCGAGCGGGATGTAAACACAAAAGGCCCGCTGAAGTCAGGATCGCCGCCCAAGACCGGACAGCTTGGGCCCCTCGCGGGGGGAGATGCGCCATTTTGTGCTGCACGCATTGGGGCAAATGAAAACTAATTTTCCACTTGCTCGACGTCTTAATTTACATTTCTAACTGCGAGACGCCACTGCGGTGCCGCCTTGAGAGAGAGAGAGAGTGCCTCCAAACTCAAGAGCCGCCGTCTCCCCTTGAGGTTGCCCAGGATCGAAAAAAGGTCATCTCTTCCATCCGATCTAATCCGACATTGGCTCCCTTGGAATTGGCGCCACCGGACAATTGAATTCGTGCCGTACGCGAACATTCGCTAGACTTTCTAATCTCAGGTCTCCAACAGAGCCTCCGCTCAAGGGGCCACCTGCTAGCAACGGGCAAACCTTTGAGCTCGAAGTTGAATCCAACGACGGAATTGCCACGATGCTAGCATTTTATGCACAGCAAATTGAGAGGAGCGTTGACAATGAATCCTGAGCCTCTACTCACCGTATCACTATTCTTATGCAAGCAACGGCAATATACGGAGAATATGCCTCATACGAATAACCCGCTCGATAGGTATGTTGATCGCTCAGAATGCCTTTCACTGTTATTGTGCCTCAATGTCGGTGCCATTCTGCCTTCAATGGACGAAGTTTCGTTCGTCTCCAGAACTTGAAACTCCGCCAGCCATAGAGATCGGCCTTTAAAAGCGGTGCACGCAGCGTTTGAATTTGCAGGCGGCACAGGATTGTATCAGTTGTTGGCCTCTCGGACTGAGGCTCATTCGAGGAATCACATAATAACCCAGCGCATTATTGGTCTTGGCCAACCACCTCCTCGAATGCACAATTCTAGCATATTCGAGTCAGGTCGCCTCGTTGGCCATCACTCACACACTGCACCCCAGGCGAAAGTGGGCTAATTCGTGATATGACAAGTGCACAAGCCAAGGGCTCTCAGCAATGGGGGCGCACGGGGAAAGAGAAAGATCTAGAGGCTAGAGAATCCGAGAGAGGTCGCTGATGAACCCATAGCCAGGATAGACAGTAAGAACGAGCCCTGCTAACGGCTAATTAACATTTTCGGCACCGCAAAACTGAATGCTTTGTCAAGCGTCATTGTCACAGGCAATGGAAGGATAATTCAAATTTAGCACTTCCGACAAGAGCACTCGCAGGTGAACTTGCGTGCTACAGCTTTGGGATTTGAGGCGAGCAGATTTGCCCCGGGAACAATTCAAATCTTCTTCAAACTAAACTAGCCAAGGATGCGCTCAGATAAGCATGCCTGCTGGGCTACCTACTGGTCACACAGGTGAATCGTCGATTGGAGCGCACAAATTTGAATAGATGGATAGAGAAAGAGAGAGAGACTTGAGTGCGCTGAACAGTGATGGATCATCGATTGATTCGCTGCTGGCGCCACTGCCGGCTCCTTTAATGGCGCTCCCTTCACCTTATCTCCTCGGCCCGGCCGCCCGGCGCTCATTTCATTTCTACTCGGCGCCGTCGCGCGCCTCTGCTCGCTTTTTATGCCAAGAAACTTTACCTGAATGTTTGCTCGGCCACAACGAGAGGGATCTCAGCGGTGATCTGAAAATAATCACCAGGATCGACAACTCCCTCCTTTTGAGCTACTATTGGCCGAAGTTGGACTTGGCTGGCAGGTTGGTTAGTTGGTAGGTAGCTTTGGTCAAAATCTCTGAGATAACTAGGAGCTGTTCACGTAAGAGAATGCGCCAAAAGAGACGCACAATTATCGGAATTATCGATCTAGAAAAACTTCAAGATTGTGATTAAGATAACTAGTCAGAGAGCTCGTTGATACAAACACTATGGTGGAGGTTTGTAGAAAACAATTCAAACGTATCGCCCGACTTCTTCTCTAACCATAAGACTTTTCCTCTCGCTTGCCAAAAAGTAGCCGACGCCGACAGGATTGCACATTAGACACTCCCAAAACTAATGCCACCATTCTATGTGGTGCCAAGAAAGACACCGACTATCGCGTATGATTCGGCTTTGTTTTTAGCTGACCGGCCAACATGGACGGAGCTGCCCAATTCCAAGCTGGGGGGAGGGAGGGAGCTGTCTCGTCATAAGGGAATGGTCTTATCGGGAAGTCTCAAACTAAGGAGGGCAATTAGGCACAGGTCACACAAGTTGGAAGGAACGGAAAAAGTTGAGTAAGTGGTTGCACAAGGGAGCGACAACATCAGCAAGTAGCCGAGTTCAGCGGTTTTCACTGGCGCAGCCACAACAGGTAATGTTTCAATCCATCATCATGAGGGCAAAGTTACGAGATTAGTGTGACACTAGCAATGAGTGGCTAGCGAGGCGAAAGGCGGCGATGCATGCTCATTGTTGCTACGAGTTCAGCTTTAAACCTGAGCCCTCACTACCTCCTCTTGCCCATCGACCTCATCAGCGCATAAAGTTGATCCTCCTCCTCTTTGTTGCGAGGACGAGGACGACGACGACGACCTGGTGTAAGCTGACTCAACTCGAACACTCTCGCCGTGATCGAGAATTTGCTCGCATGCTTGCGGCCGGGTAAAAGAGGAGCGAATGAGAGCGAGCATGGAACGAGAGAGGAAGACCGATTACCTGTTGGGCATGGTTAAAAGGGCTGCTTTCCGTTTTCTAAACCATCCTAGTCGCTGAGGTGGCCCCAGGGATGCGAATGACTGAGCCAAGGGTTGTATGGATCTGGAGGGGTGGGCAAAAGTGGGTTGACTATGTAAAGTTTGCAACTTGAATCCAGGCGGCTTGCTTGATTCGACGCCAACCCTCTTGAATCAAATGCGCCAACTTCCTTCCAGGAGTGGGAGCAAAGTGGAAAAGAAATAATCAACACACTTCGGAGGTTGAGAGAAGCGGAAAAGGTAAATTGCCGTATGTTGTTGGCAGCGCACACAAACGCATGAAAGATGATTAATTGCAATCGCGCTCGTTGGTCCATCAACGCCATGCTTCGTATCAACTAAACCACCTTCATTCACCTGTTTGGCTGGCCTGAAAAATTGAGCTTAAGCTGGCTCTTCCGCTCGCTTGCTTGTTCGTTTGCATCATCATCTCTGGCCTTCTGCTGGCTTTGAAAATTTTTCACTACACCTAAATAATGGTGACGCAAATGTTCCATTTGCTAAGTTTTATCTGGAACATGGAGAGCAAAATAGAATATGAAATAATAGAATATCTAAGCATAAATGTTGCCAGAGTGCAGAGACAAATGGGTCTCTGTCTGGCTGCAGTGTCTATTTGCGGCCTTACCTAACGTTGCAAGCTACATATAGCTTGCTTGCCAGCTCACCGTCAAGGGAAGACATACGAGGATAGGAAGCAATAGAGAGTTCAACTTGGTCGCTACGATCATATCTAGTTGAAAGATCAAACTAATTCTTGCCCCAAGTCCACATGGTGCCAATGAAGAGGCTCAGTTTGGCGATTCTTCCTTTTCGCTTCGGTTGAGGCACTCACCTTAGCAAATGGCAAAGCTGCGCCGCCTGCCATCTCAGCGGACCGATTTTGCGCGGAGGTGGACAAATCTGCTCACCGGGGTGAACTTCCCGCGAGATGAGTCAGAGCGAACGCGCTTCCAATCTAGCACCTGCTTGTGCGCTGACGCTAGCACAGCGGCTGAGCAAGAAAGGTTAATGAATGAAATGACAGCATGCGATGACGTTTCACTCGACGATTCCAACTTGCTCATGGCGGCTGCTTTACGCAAACTAAGCCGCACTGATTTTCCTCAGAGCTACTCTTCTCTACGCTTTCCGAGCTTGTGAGCATCCGACGACCAAGATCAGACGTCTTTGTGGGGGTAAATCTCGGGAGGGGATGAAGTGGGCTGAACAAGATCATGCAGCCATTAGAGAGTCCAATTTGACTCATTATTTAGACCAGCAGTCTAATCCAATTCAACAAACTAATCCAATTAATGGCTAACATCGAACTCTCCCCTGTCCAGTCTAGTCATGTACAATCCAACAATCCGTCCGAGGGGCACGCAAACTCTCATGACCACAAGCAATGGCCGCAACAAACACGATCCGCTTCCTTCGTTCCATCCATCAATCCATCTCTATTCGTCGTACTCGCTCATCACAACAACCAAGGCCTTGGCCGCTCTTGTGGCTATCTGATGATGACTAACTCATGGCTTGCCAAACGATATTCAGGGCGAAATTGGGATTACTTGGGCTCAGGGCCATTGCCAGGATGTTGGCTTGTTGCGTCAGGATCAAAAGGCGACCGATCAGGGCGATTGTTCTCCGCAGCTTCTAAATAGAAATCTGGCGCAGCTTCTGCGATTGGCTAACCTCAAGTCCCTTAGATCTCTTGTGTTCATCGTGAGATTTGTTAAGACAAGATCGAGCCAATGGGATCAAAGTCTAACCAACTTTTACTGCTCGTTCAATCGCTTAGACAAGACCGCGCGCTGTCTATCGGGCGCAGCTTTTAGCATCGATCTTTGGCGAGCAGAATTGGTTGGATGTGAGCCAAGCGAGCGTTTTTAGGGGGAGGGGAAGTGAGCTTACAATTTATAAGGGAGTAATCGGAAGTTTGTAAGGCGCCGCATGAATCAGAGCAATAAAAGTAAGCGCATGATTTCCTATCCTCGCACCATCGCCATCCCACCAGGATCTACAGGCGGCGAGAAATTTTACGCCCAGCTCGGCTAGCCAGTCTATGGACAACCACTATAATTACTATTTTCTCACTTTCATCCAGCCGTCCAATGGCCGTGAACACAGGCGCCTCAAGTCACTAGTTGTTAGTCATAAATTCTCTCTCCTTCTCTCGTTTAGGTGGGCCAAGATTCTCGCGAGACAATGCAGCCAGCGGGAGCCAAGGCGAGATGTGCGCGCCGATCAACAAAGGATCCGGCGAAACCAGTGCAGAGTTCATTACAAACGCCGACTAGAGCGTGCCAAACGGAGCCAACAGCTGATAGGAGCCTGACACAATGGCCACTAATAAGCCTTATTGCATCATTGTTCCGTGAAGGGAGCCTCTTTGCATGGGCGAACTTTTCTCAAAACTTCATGATTCTTGTTAGGCATGAAATTGCTCTTCTTGCAACTATTTGGCTTTGCCCTTGAGAGCTTATACCTGTTGTTAGTTGGCATGCGACGCAAGCTCAATGAGCGGCCGCCAGGCAAGTGCTGCCGCCGGCTCGCTGACTCCGTTTGCGAGATCCATCGCTCGTTTGCTTTGTTTTCCAGTTAGTATGCGTGCAAACAAAAATTTGCGAGGGCACTCAAACGAGCCCACAGGTGCGAGAATTTTAGCTTCGGGGATGGGAACTAGGCGGAGTGAATGTGTGAACTTAAGCCAAAATCGCAACCAATTATCAAACTGATATCCGTTAATCGCAATCGCTTGCTCGAGCTCAGATGTGTGTTCTTGGTAGGGCGAATTTTGAGCTTCTATTGCAGGTAGCCGTGTGGCAGCAAGCAGGCGCGCTAAGAGGCCAGCGACGATGGACATGCTAACAACAAATACGATAGATTGCCTCCCATCTGCTCGCCCGCCCGCCTGCTCGCTAAACTGCCAACAGTTTCTAACAGGGTGCTGCCTTTCCAGCGGTTTCCTCCCATCATGGCCTCACTTTGGCCGAACATTCTAGCATCCGCAGAGGATGGCTTCCAAGACTGGAACCATGCATTTAATTGCAGCGTATAACCTTTCTCTTATGCCCGCTATAAACGTCGTTCACCTGCTAGCGAGCAACCTCTCCTGCCCGATCCACCAATTAGACACAGCACAAAAGTTCCCCCAGCAAACTCGCTTCAAAAACGCCACTCCGGGCCCCCTTAGATGCCCAAAGTGCTAACTAATCTCATTAAGCCCTCTTGGCTAAGGGGCGATGAGTGTATCCCTCTCTCCCTTGCTAAGTCGCATGACAATCTGATAGAGATCGGACGCTATTTACGAGTTTTATTTTTAGGCTCACTCGCGGGACTAGGTCAACTAATAATAATAATAACAGTAACAACAATAATTATAATAAGACGAGGCTAAGGCACTTACACGCTTAACTTGGCCCCCTTTTGATTCATTATCTACCTATGTGGTTATTAGACAAGCTAAAAGGGCTAAAAGAGCGAATCCTATGCTCCGGGCAACTTGAGATTGGTTCGCCTACTTGGAATGTGCGCCGGCACTTTTATGCCCAGATAACTCTGCTTGTCCCTCATATCATGCCGGCTGATTATATCCTCGCCTAAAGTGAACTTGAAAAGTCAGCTCGCATTTTCAATTTATTACTCCTGGCTAGAACCAACAACGAAAGCCTGGTGGGGTGGAGGCGAAAAGGAAGTTCAAGAAAGGAGATATTATTATCTTCATCATTCAAGCACAAATGGAAACTTTGTTGTCCTGTAAGCGGCGGCAGCGAGAAAAAATCTCGGCTAGCAGGTAAAAGCTAAAGTTGGCGTAGAGGATGCAGATTCACAATCCATCAAAAGCTTACACGAGAGCCTTTACTCCACCAAATGGGGAACCAACTTTGAATTAGCTCCTGCTACCACTACTACTGCCACTTCTACTATCATGACCCTCAGCGGCTGGCCCTTTTCTAATAGATTTCCTTTGTATAATCTACAAAACAAGATCTTCCGATCGGAGAGCGAGCGAGCGGGCGGGCGAGCAAACTCCTCCCTGCTACATTGATTTGCTAGCTCCGAGCGGAGGAGCCAAGAAGCACTGGTTTTAGTGGCTTCTCGGCGCATGAATGCCACAATCAGACTCATTTCGGGGGCTGAGTTGCTGGGATCCAAGCGAAACACCTCGCCCAAGTCGAATGTTTGTTATCGCACAAACTTCCGACTCTCTATGCTCAATTATATAAAATTTCTCTCCTTGTTTTGCTGGCCACAAAACGAGAGAAGGGAGGAGGAGATGGCCAGGCTAAGCGGCTGCCAGGGAAGCGCCGTTGGAGCAGATATCTCCATCCGGGACGATCGGCCTCTCCGCCCCCAATTCCCTCGTCCCCTCTAAGCTCCCTTGTTTGCACTCCTCCTAACATCTGCAGCCGCCGCTTTCCTTTCCATCCGATTGGCTGCAACTAGCCTCCCTAATGGATGGTGTACAAACACAGCCTCAAGCATGGCGCGCTTTTGCACCATACTGGCAACATTCGCGAGAGCTCCATAGGCTCGGCCGCCCGTCATGCAGTTGGCGGCTTACCTTCTTCAGGCGCCAGACTAGTTGTTGTTCGGTGGTGGAGGGCACTGAGCAAACCTAGCATCTTTGTCGCCTATTCGGCCAACGAGAGCCAGTTTGATGCCTCAGCTATGGGCAGCGCTTGTGCAAAGAACCACACGCAAACCAAACAGCAACGTTATACATTTTTGGCCTAACCCATTGATTGTGTTTTAGCGCTTGAATAGGGATTTCGCGCCCACGGCCTCTGCCGCCCTTGCCCGGTTAGCCGAAATATTTATCAGCAGGCGGCCAAAAGGGCGGAGAAGCGTTTGGGCGACAGGAAGGAGGGAGGGACGGACGGACAGGCCCTGTGGGCAGGAGGAGCAGCAGCAGCAAGAGCGGCGGGGAGGAAGGGCAAACTTGCAAAGGGTTCGGCACCACGAGGTTTGCCTGTCAGCTCACGCGAGCAGGCCAATCCTCCTAATTCAATTTCAATTCATGGTTTCAGACAGCCGCTGGCTGTGAGCCGGGTGAGATACCCGCCATTCCTGTCGCTGTTCAGCCATGAAGGCTTCCCCAAACTATGGGCAGCCAACTTTTAGGAGGGCTGCTGGGAGTCAAATTGATTGTGGCCACCAGCAGCTGCATCTAACTCCACCAGCTTTGGCAACGCGATCCATTGTCGTCCGTCAGCTTGATCGGGCTCGATTGGTTGGGCGGCTCCGAGTTCCATTAGAAGTTTCAACTTGGAGATGGTGAGATAATGTCACTACCATCGATGGAGGCGATAAATAATCCATTGGGCAACAAACAAAACGGGCGATAGTTGTGCGAGCAATGGAGCTGGATAGCCAGTTGTCTATCGGGGAACAGCGCGTTGGGCTAAAACTGCAACCCTAAGCGTAAAAACCCACTGAAACACGTAAGCTCAACTGGACAACCTCCCACTGTAAGCTGATTCCTCATCATGTTGTCTGCAGACCAAATGGCTCAGTAATGAACTTGCTAATAGACAAGCGGTGGCGCTCGTTTGTTAGCTTTAACCCATTGCGTTTGCCGGCCAGCGGGGTTGGTAGTCGCTTAAGGCTAGACTAAGGAGAACTGTAATGGCCCAAGTGAAACCCGTGCAATTGGTCCGCTTGAATTGCAATGACAACAACAACAACAACAAGTCACTCGCTACCCTCGCCCGGCTACCACTTAATGCCAATATTAAATTTACAATCCACCCGTTCTCGTCCGCTCGCCCGCTTGTCTAACCAAACAATTGCTCGAGCTTGAGCACTCAAACTTTCTTTCGAACTTTAGCACAGAAGCTCACGGCTTCTTGGCACACGGACCTGGCCCGTAGCCAGAAACAGGAGCGCTCACGCGCTTGCCATCAACCCTCCCCCCTCCGTTCGCGCGCTTCCCTTCCACCAACTGGTGTGGTGTGACCTTCGGCCGGCCGGACGAGCACGCTTGACGAGATGGCTCGCTGCCCTCGCACTTGTTGTTATTTCGCCCGTCTGTGAAACAACCTCGCCTCTTCTCGCCTGGCCGCTCGAGATGCAGCAGCCATAGGAGGGGAAAAGTCAACTCACGACTGTTGATCGGCCGGCCACTTAGAGAGTCAAGGTAGCGCCTGCTTCCGTCGTTGTCATTGAATATGAGTGCGGCCGATGGAGCCGGCTCGGTTGCGCTTGGATAGGAGGCTTCCATTGAGCCATTGTTATTGTCACGGCCGTCATCTCTGAAGCCAAGAGTAGGTTGCGCTTCGCCTCAGCCGCTCCGTTGAATCTTACCCATCACTGGTTTTGAGGTGTTTCAGTGGCGAACTTTCGACCAGGTTGGCGAGCAAGCAAGCGAGCAGGCAGGCAGGCAATCAGCTAACTAAATAACAACAATGTGATTGGGTCTAATGGTTACCGAAGTTAGGGTAAGCTCAGCCCTCGAGTGCTCGCTCATGTTACACTAATTTTCGCAGAAATTCTTGGCAATTTCTCCCTCCCATAATTCATCCGCTGCTGGTGCCGCTGCCGGCGCCATAGCAGCCGCGCTAGTTATGATAGTTTGAGAGGAAGTCGACACAGCGATGGTGGCAGGATTTGCGAGATAGTTGTTTGTCTTACACAACAAGCCTAGCCGCCTGCGACTCCTTGTCAAGTTCGGGAGGCTGACAAGCGACATCAGCCCTCCTTTGGTAGCACTTCAATGGATTCGCCCCAAAGACTTAGAGCTCTCAAACTAAGATGACGAAAAGCGATCCTCCGAGAGCCTTATAAATAATAATACTCGCATCATAAAGCAAAGGAGGAAGAGGCGACACACTTTGCTGCGAACCATCGCCCCTTCTGAGAATCTAGTCAGAGCGCTTTGGCTGCATTGAGGCGTCTCAGGATTTTCGTCTATCCGAAGATTGCCTGACTACTGGAAGGCTGTAGTCACGATGACAGACCCAATTGGGCCTCTGATGCAGCGTGAACCCGCTGACTGCTTGAACTATTCGAGATCTTTCCAAGTGAAGGCTTAGCCCTTCCACTTGAGCGCTTCGGGCTTAGATATCAGAAGCCGGCCGGATTGTTGAGCGAGCTAAGCGGCGGTTTTGCACCTTAAATTGACATAATTTAAGACCACTGAGCTGGCTCAAGACCCCCGGCTCTCCCTCTCTCTCTCTCGCTCCCTTGAAATCTGGCCGCCATTTGCGAGGGCTCTGGTGATTTTGGTGAGTTATTGACCAGGCGTGAAACGTCCAGCTGCTTGATGTTGGCAGCACCAGAATCTTGCCGGGGTCTTGTATCTTTGACGCTTGAGTACATTTTATTGCTCTCGCATAGTCTTACTCCTAAAACTACTAATAAAACAAGCAGCTAAGATAGCTAGCTGAGCGGTTAGATAGCTCAACTCGTACTGGATTGGATTGGATTGGATTGGATTGAAATCAGATGGCATTTAGAGAGTTTGCAAATGGCATGTGGAAATTTACGCTAAAACCACCGGCCCTCGTAGTTATCGCACCCCAAAAGTCTATGGCCTAAACAACCACGTCAAATGCAAACAAGACCATCATGTCCCAACACAGCCCTGCCACTCGGTGTAAAGATAAATGTATGCCGAATTGAGGATGACCAAGCTGGTCCTTAAAGGCAACGTGATATATTTGTTCCTATCTATCTGAGTCTTGGTGGTACAGTGGAATTTAGTAGAGGCAACATGGCTGTTGGTGGGACACTATGGTTTCCTGCGCAGACGTGGACATTTATCGCGATTTGAAATAAGTCAGCGAGCGGAGAGTTCGTCTCCTAAGGCCGGAGAAGGAGACAGCCGACCGGGCGCACCATTGACGTCATAAATCTACATTCGCCAGCAGATCGTTCGCTCTCTTGCACTTTCATTTACCTTTCTGGCGGCTTAAAAGGTGGGTTGGGCTATCTATCTGTTTACCTAGATTCGGCTTTTAGAGCAAACTTTGTTTGCGCTTGTTAGCCTCACTGCTCATTATATGCGAGCAGCATAGTCTGTGGCCAACTGTCATTTGTGGATCCACCAACCGAGAATCAGGTTGATCATCCCGCTAAGCATTAGCTCGATCGTGGCTTGGAATGGAGAAAGTAAATCGTCCCAGCCAGACGAAGTTCTGTGGAACCAGAGAGACACGTTTGCTGGATTATTTGTCAAATTTGCTAGACAAGTAAAACAATCCCGAATAACTGGCCACCATTATCACGACTTCGCTAGTTCTACTTGGCAACATCCACGTCCAATGTGTTTAGCATCAATCCGTCTGCCATCAATCTGCAAAGACAAACAGAACCTGTGGCGCTCTAGTTGGATTCAAGTCGGACAAACATCGGCCAACTGTTTGTTGCTCCGGGTCGTCCGCTCATCCTCGTGCCTTACAGTTACAAAGACAGTGTTTCAAGTGTATCCCTAAACGCTAGTATGCCGGATCTTTTCTTTAGAATTCTTGGGCGTCGCTTTTTTCCTATTGACAGCGCTTGTAGCACTGATAATAATAACTTGATAGCATTCCCAGTGAGTGTGTTCGCTTTCAGTGATTTCTCTCAAAGGCAAAATTGGATCCCAGATCTGAGATCCGTCGCACCACTAGAGGATGGTATCTGCGGGCAAATGTTGACCGGCTGCAATTACTGCTCATCCCCAGTTTAGCCTTAGATCGAGCAAGCCTAGAAGTAGGAGCAGGCCAATGGTCATGTGGCTCTGTTGGGTTGGAATGATTCGGAATCAACGAAGGAGCATGCAGATGGTTTTGCGGCGGACGAAATTTGGCTGCACGCGCTTCACAGCTCAAGCCATGGGCAACCAATGGCTTCCTCCTCGCATCCGTCCCACATCCTTGCCGTCATGATGATGGATAATAATTTTCGCTCCGAGATTTGTCCATATTCAGTGGGCGAACAAGTGGATCGTGGGCTGCAGCTGTATAAGTGTTGTAGTGGTGGTGGCGGTGGTGGTTGTTGTGGCGCCATTTTTCTCTGGTGGCGCGCAGGTTAATCCGGGGAGCGGGCATTTGAGGAGGGGTAGGCAGCGGAGGAATCACAACCTCTTGCCGCTCTCATTCTTTCCCCAATTGGCTCGTCAGTGGTCAGGTGGAGGAGCTTGCTTAGGGTAAGGAGCCCATCCCCAACTCCTTATCCAATTTCAGCCCTCGCCTTGCTCTGTCCCATTGCCAGTACATGGAGGGCAATAATTGCGCGCGAGCTCCAAATTTTAAGAAACATTTCCACCTGTAATCAGTGGGAGCACCTGTTTATTCAATCGCCCTTTGATTGATCGGCTTCCAGGAGTTCGGAATCCATCGTGTGTATGTGTGTGTTCGATTTTGTATCCGTTAATTTAATTTGAGGAGGAGCCCGCGAGCATAAACACAGAGGGAGGCGGCCATTTTCGGGAGGCAGGTTGAATGTGTTGCAGCGTTGAGGGTCGCGCCCAGGATTCAAGATGGCGCCCAGCCGTCGACCTCGGCCAAACGAGAGAGAGAGAGAGCGCCACTGGACGAACTCTTTGTCGCTTCTATTCGCAAGAGAGGAGGAGTGGAAAAGTTCGCACAAGCCACAACTTGCCGCTTGCCTCGGATTTGGCCGAATCTTCGGCACAAAACAAATTCCGCCCGAGCTCGTTGGGGCAACCGAGCGAAACCAGCGCGCCAAGTTGCACGCACTTGCCGCCTTGAACAAACGAAAGGCAACCGAACTGGCGGGCCCGTGAGTTTGCGTGGCCCATTCGGCTCGCGCTGAATACAGATCCTCGGTTGCCAGGCTAGCAACCGAGTGGCGGCTCGGAGCCGCTTGCACGCGCGCGCGAGCAGCCAACCTCTCGGCCGGAGAGAATGGAGACAGGACAGAACAGAACAGAGAGGGAGGCTCAGAGTTGGCGGCGGCGCATTTGAGCGTGCGTGCGCCTGCCGGGCCAAAAGTTCGCTCCTGCGCACGGCCCTCCACTTGCTGGCGCCGCCGCCGAACTTGTGAAAACTTTTCATTTCAAACAATCGTTCGATGTCTGTCGTAACGATTGCAACTTTCGTCGGGGCGCCCGATGGTTGGCGCAGGAGCCCGGCTGGTCCTTGGAGCGAAACAAGTTCCGCCCGCTTATCTCTGTCCAGCGGAAAACGTCAATAAAATTTGGGATTGAGACAACATAATAATAATTATAGCCGAAGACAAGGAAACATAAAACGTGAGCGCGATTGCAGCCAGCTTCCCAGATTGTGGAAGCCTCTCGAGTGGCCGAGCGCCAACTTTTGGGAGGATGAGATGACAACGATAGTCTCATGGGGTTAGCGATTGTGCATCTGGAAACTGCAGCTGCATTTTTCCACAGTCCACATCCTACGCCCCTCGGACAACCCGATTCCAGTGGCTCAATCCGAGTTTCTAGAACGTGCGAAAGGCAACCCCACCGGCGTAGAGCTCCCCCAAGTGTAAGCGGGCAGGCAGGCAGGCAGGCAGGCTGATAAGAGAGTTTGCGAGTGAGAACTTGTTTAGCAAGGGGCTGTGTGCAAATGAATTTCGTTGCCGTTCCCATAATATCGGCCATACGAAGGCCTGCCGACTGGTTGCAAGAGCTTTCGTAAAGCCTTTCAGACGCTTTCTTGCGCGACGCCGAATCGCATGGCGCGCAGTGGTGGCCCAAGCCAGTTGGGAGGGGGGGGTGGAAAAGTCGCCATGCAGTTTAGCTCCTCTGGCCGCTCGGCGCAAAAGCGAGCGGCCAACGGTGGCGGCCGCGGCTGCGGCCTGGGGGAAGGGAGGCGGCGAAAGAACGAGCGAACAGGCGAACCGGCGCCAAAGCTCGGCCGCCAGAAGACATCCAGCTCTCAGAGCGTCAACGTTAGTCATCTAAGCGAAAGAAGCTGCAACCAAACGGCTAACTAAGCCACATATACAGGTAGACTAGATAAGCATATCAACTCAGATTTATCGATATCATAATACTCAAACTCAAACGAAATCTAGGCGAGCAAGCGACCTGGATGAGCGTTCGGAAATCTATCAAGTATCACTCAATGAATGATTATAATCAATGAATGGTGGAAACGAGCCAGTTGGAGAGAAAGAGCTCAGAGAGATGGCGAGTAAGGGGCTAAGAGTTGGCGAGTTTAATTGGCACCACGATTGGCTTGAGTCTGATACACAAAGCGAAGTTGCTCCAGAAACGACAAGACGAAAGAAGATCCTCAACATGCCTTCAAGATGCAAGGCCTCCGCAAGAGCCCTCATATGGCCGCTAGTCCTCTACAGTCTGATGCAACTCTTTGCGCAGCTTGCCTTCCCAAACGATTCGTCAAGCTGCTTCCAAGATGCTGCAAAAAACACCCCCTCGAGTAGTAGTAGTAGTAGCGGTAGTCATAGTCATGATCTTAGAATTTGTTCGACAAATAAAGAAATATGTTCCTCAAACGAAATCTCAGATTCTACTCAAAAGCCATTGTTATCAGCTGCTCACCTATCATCATTGTTACAAATTTTTAATCAACAACGACGAAGCAACAATGGCGCCGGTGTTCTTTTGGCACATGCATCGTCCTTGTATCAGCCAAATGAAGAGAAACGAATCATTATTTTAAACTCAACAAACTACAACCCCGAGCTAATACAATACAAGCACCCATTTCCACATATAAAACTGATTGAATATTACGTAACATATTGTGGGTTCTGTGCTAAATTTAAAGCGACTTACAATGAGCTCGCAAAGCAGATTTATCCATGGCGAAACGTGATACGACCGTCCGCTCTAGATATTGGTATCTCTAGCAACTCTCCGATAGCTCGCTCGTGGTCCATTGAAATAGTCCCAACGTTACGTATCCATCCTCCGCCAGATCCAGTCTTGGCCGAGAAATTGTACAGTCAACTAGCGTCGCTGAAATCAAAGCGCTCGCAAACTGAACTCCAAGAGGCAATGGCCGGTGCGTACAATAATTCTCGACTTATGATGCAATCGCTTGGGGCTCTCAAATATAAGGACAACGAATCTCTATTGAAATTGGATCTTATCCGCTATATAGAGCGATATGTTCGTGATCGCCCGAGCGAACTTCCTGCAACGTGGCCAAACTTTAGGCCCGTTTCCGAAACTAGTTTGATGGAATTGCACCGAAATCACCCCCGACAGGAACTGTTCCTCATTATTGAGAGAGCAGTTGGTACTTTCGATCCCGATCAATCATCTGACGATTACAGGCCTAGTCTGGGTATGAGCGTTATGCTAGAGCTGAGCTCGAGTGCTAGCTGGAAGGCAATTAGATTTGTGCGTGCAAGTGAGAATAGAGTTGTCATTGAGGATGTTATCAAGCACCTCAAACAAACAAGTGAGCATCGACAGAATCCAGAGGGCAGCAACGTGGGGGAGCAGGTTGAGTTTTTGGAAAATCTACTCTCAACGTCCAAGCAATCGAGTGAGAGCAGCATAGCGCTGGTTCACATTGATTATGCTCATTCATCACTTGACGCATCTGGATCAACAGTATTGACTTTTCCATTCATGACTGTAGTGACCGGCAAAGAAATAATGGCTATGGAGCAATCTATACAAATCGATAGCCATTTCAACAATCTGGTTAGACTCAAGCGAACCGCTGACCCTGCATTGATTCGCCGTTCATTGCTTAACGGTGAGGCCTCAGCTTTTGAAACAATGAGCAGAGAGCGAAAAATTGAGCTCATAGCCCTGTACATCAAGCAAACTTATACGGAAACAAGTGAGGATAGAGACTTTGTTCGGGCACTCAACGAATTCGAAGAGCTTAGAATTCAACAGTCACAACCAAACAAGACGTCTATCAGTGATCAAGAGCAGGATGCAGCACAATCGCAGGACAATTTCAGTTCTATGTTTAGCAAAATATTCAATACTCTTAACCCTCCAGACAGTAAACAAAATGTTGCAATATCCAGTTATTCTGCACCAAGCGACTATGACGACAAGCTTAAAGCCATTCGTTACATGTTTTTCAACGAAATCCCTCGATTGTCGACTCTCGACAAAACCTTACTCGAACAGCAGGAAAAGCTGAATATTCTAGTAAATTTGGTTACTGTGATCAAAACGTACTTCCCCTTCGCCGACTCCTCGTCAATTCAATTCATTGACGAAGTGCAAAGTTACCTAATCAAGCAGCAGTTCAAACTTTCGTCCATCAACAGCCGGGGTGGCAACCTCGGTTTTGATACTCGAGCCTTCAAGCGTGAGCTCAAGCGTCTGGAGAGTGAAAATAAGCGATTGCCAGAAATCAAGGAATACAAGCACTGCAAGGACTCAGGTTATCCATGTGCTCTATGGCGATTATTTCACACATTAACTGCGTTTGAATACAAAAAGTTGAGCCAAATTCGCCAACCAGCTTTGCAAAGTTCATCAACAGGTTTTAAACAATCAGGTAAAAATCCTGTTCCTGTGTTGGAGGTAGCAAACTTGAGTGGCTCTCAGTCGCCAGTTGAACGCTTAGTGTCACCTCCAAGTACTACTACTTCATTATCTCTCACGATAGCAAGCCCAACGTCAGCGCATGCACTGGACACCAATAGCAACAAGGATAATAATATCAATAAGCCTCTCACTGAAGCCGACCTACCTATGCCAGTTTTACTAGTCATGCGCGATTATATAACCACCTTCTTCTCCTGCTCTGACTGTGCTCAAAACTTCCGGGCTGAGGCGGGTGATTTGAGCCTCGAGAGCATCCGCAAGGAGCCGGCCGAGTATTCAGTACTCTGGCTCTGGGAAGTTCACAACCGAGTAAATAAGCGCTTATCGGTGGACCCAAAGACAAATCCTAGCAATCATCCGAAGGTGTGGTTCCCCTCTTATAATCAATGTGCTGCATGTTACAAAAAACCGCCGAGCTACTTGCACGATACTATGGTCGATTCCGTCACAATATTTCATGAGTCAGTAGAGTGGAACAAGCCGGAGATTCTCAGCTTCCTGCTCCGAGAGTACACAAGTCTACCAGTGTACGAAAGCAGCCATATTTTTGGTTACCAACTTCCGATTGGCTTTGGTCTTATTATGGTGGGCTGCTTGAGTTTATTGGTTTTAATTGCAGCGTCGAGATATGTCAGTGACTTTGTAGAGCGCCAAAGAAGACACAAGGCAACCTTGCTCAATGGTAATGGAAACCATACTTATGAGCTGCATTGATTAGCAAGAAATTCAACTCGAATTGGTTTGGTTTACTAGAAACTGGATGTTGTAAGAACATTTTTTAATTGCATATGCAGACCTGACTGCCAGCACCAAAAACTGTTAAACTGGAGGTTGGTTCCTGGTTTTGGATTGAATATACACAAAACTAAGCTTATGGCCTCTTCATGTGGATCTCTACTACTCTTGTGAAGAAGTCAAACCATAAATTAAAAGCCTATTCCTCGTATGTCTACTGCTACCACTTCCACTATTAGTGGTAGTATCAAAACAATGGCCAACGTGACACCGATCTCGAACTTACTGAGCTTTAGAAGCGGTTTATTCCGGATTCTAGAATATAGCCAAGCATCCAGATGGTTAACTCTCCTGAACTAATAAATCATGCCGGTTGAATATGAAAGGAACGTCATAAAATTGATATCAACAGTATCTGGCCGATACTTTGGTAGACTTTGAACGGAACCTTCTCAATAGTTTGTTGTTTGTTCTTGTTTCGTATTCCATCTATCGCTACTTCATAAATCAGTTCCACCTCCTCCCGGTTATTGGATAAACAAACAACCTCCGGAGGCAAATCTTTAGAGGCACGCTCACACAGGCATCTGGGGCGGAGACGATCCGGACCGGATATAAGTGTTTCGGCATTCTTAATTCTCATGGTAAGAAATGGGTGTGGGTGTTCTTGATTCAGAAACGGTGGCGCCATCTTTCGAGCGCGGATCAAAGTGATAACCAGCTTGTAAGAGCATTCGTACATCTGACTCTCTTCGGGTCAGCAGACGCGCCCTCTCAGTGCGTGTCGGCCTTTCTCCCGCAGCATGGCCACCCGACTATGGAAGAAGTTTCACAGTGCGTTTCAAGTCTGTATTCAGCTCTCGATCAATAGACCGCTCATTAGACTTCTACACAGCCTTGTTCGAATCTCATCCGCCAGATGCCTCTGGAAGCGCAGTTACAGTGACAAGTTCCCCGGCGATTATGTCTACCCTTAGCCTAACAAGTACACTCAATCCTAAAACCAAAAGAGGAGGACCACTGCACGATTAACGGTAACTCTATGGGAACGCGAGATGTCGCTGTTGTTCCTCTATCCATATGGCAATCGACTGAGGCAAATATGTCATTGGTCTAAAAAGACTTCCAAAGGTTCATCTCACTCTAGTTTGCTGTAATTAGACACGTTTTCGAGACTCTCGTTAAGCTTGAGACTCTCCGGCTATAGTTGGGACCCTAAAACCCGTTATTGCCCATTACTTGGGCGATGTTGGTCATAGTAATTTGAGCTCTATGCTAAATATCGTGTGAATCGTATGGTTCCTGAGCTCGCATACAAGAGGAAACCTGGGGAGCTGAAATGAGATATAAGTAACTCTTTCGGAGGCTAATATCAGGAGCAAGAGGGCGACAATTTTGGTGTGAGATTTTCACATAATCGGTTGTGATAAGAAAAGATGGTGGCCACGCAGGCCATGTTTGCTTTAGGCCGATTCTTTTTGGAAGTCATTTTGTTCCTTGCGCTTGGGTTGGTGTGGGAAAACAAACAGGCATTTGGTGTGAGGACAAACACTATAGTGGCGCCGCTTGGCTGCTGGCCGGTAGCCAACAGGAGGACAAATTTCGCGCCCTTAGACTGTGCGCAGTCACCACCGGGCTGCACCAGTGCCAGTCAATACAGTTGTATTTGCAATTCAAATGTAGAAGATGACTGCCGGCGCCGTCTTGGAATCAACTAAGAGCTCCGAAGCCAATGGAACAGCTCAAGGGTGCAGTGGGCCGAAGACGATCAAATTAGCGCCAACTGCGGGCGCGTCGGCCGGCCTGGCTTGTTTTGACATCGGAATCGGGCGCCGCTTACGTTTGCGTCGCTTAGGCCCAAGGTGGGCGGCTAATGCTGATCTATATGCCTCTCGAGTGGACCATGAGAGCAGTTTATGAAGATGGATGATCGATAGATCGATCAATCAGGCTGCAAGCCGCTTCCTTTCGCTCTCTCGCTCTCTGGCCGCGCTCTTCGGTTTGCAAGCCGGCTTGGGTGGGCCAGTCCAGGCCTTAGGCTTCTAGCGGGCGGCTCGCGCATGCGACTAATCAAAAGTTGCCGATGTGACATGTTGTTAATGTTGGCGCTCTTGAGGCAGAGCGCGCGCTTTGTATCGCTCTCTTGGCGCGTCTGTCTTCCAGTTTCACACCGGATCAAGCTAATGATTTGGCCGGCCGCTCATGGCGGCGCCGCCGCCGCCGCCGCCGCAACTGCAACTGCAACTGCGGTGCCAGCGAGTCGTCTCTGGTATCAGCGGCGGGCCGCTAGGGGCGGAAGTGGGCTCCACTCTCCTGGGTGTTCAGAGTGGCGCCGGTGGCTAGTGACACGGATGTGCCTCGAGCGGCGCCAACAATAACACGCCTCCTCTCGTTGCTGGCGCGCCGGCCAAGGTTTGATAAATTGATTCCATCGCGCTCGGCCCCTCCGCTCTGCGGCCGACGGGGCCACAGGAGCGGGCGCATCGAGGGCGCTTAGAAACCTGAGTGACTTTTGGACTGGAGCCAGTGGTTGGCCATTAGATGGTTGCGGTCGCAGTTGGAGCCGCCGACTGCAGGCTGGCCTCCCCCAAAAAGTGACCAAAACAAACACGACGCCCTCGAGGAGCAAAGCGAGGAGCGGTCATTACGCAACTCAACGATGTCGCTTCCGCTGTCCAGATTCGAGAGTTGGCCGCTCTGTCACGCCCACCGCGCGAAGATATCGGCGCAGCAGAGTGAGTCACGCGCGAACTAGGGGAGCCAATTCGCGTCCATTGGCTTGCTGTGGGTTTGCTCGTTTTGTTGGCTCCTTTGTGGGCCAACAAAACGCGTTGTGCGCCTCCTTCCGCAGTCTTGAGCAGCAACGCGGCCGGCTGATGCGCCCACGGCGGCCGCAGCCCACTAATGGCGTGTAATTGGCCCCCTGGCTATTGAAAAATATTGTCCAGCCAGCGAGCGGCGCCACCATCAGCGCCGCTCGTCCGGCCGCAAACAGCCGGCCAAGGTGTCCTCCTCTGGGGCGAAGGCAGAGTGAGGGCCATTATTGGGCCATTAAGCATAACATTAACTCTGCCAAAACCAACCTGACCAGACTGCCAGCCTAATCTCGCTCGCCTCCAACGAGCAGCGCTCGACTTGTTGAGTGAAGGCCGACTGAAGGCGAGGAGGATCAAGTTTCGGCCACAGACGAAACCTGACTCCAAGGAGGCCGACACTTCCCGCGTTAGCGAGACAAGCTCACCTTTGCCTGCGCGAGGCGGGAGTGGCGCCCATCCGGAGCAACGTTGATCCTGGCTTTGAGAGGAGGGTTTATCAAGTTATGGGCCCGAGATAAAGGCCATCTCGGGCGCAGATAAGGGTCGGCATCCTTGAACTGGTCGGCGGCGAAAGGAGCGCCACCAGAGGGGAGCTCCACTCTGTTGGCCACAACTCTTGCGGCCGGCAACTCTCCCTCTTGCGCGCGCGCGCGCGTGATTTATTGCCAATCCCAGAAGGAGCCGGGCGAGTTTTGTCACAATCTAGCGGCAGGCATACGCGCTGATAATGTTGGCTCGTATTAGCCGGCCGCGCGAGCTTGCGTAAGTAAATAACAAGCAGCGAGTTGCCGGTGATATATCGCGCCAGTTGGCCCACGCACTCTGGGCCGCCCCGTGGGCCTGCCAGCGCCGCCGCCGCCGCCACCAGCCGCTAGCCGCCGGCTGCTTCGGGGCCCCAAACCAAATTGATAAAAGGTCTCTACGGAGTTGGGAGGTAGTAATCAATTTTTTACGGCTTTGGCGCTCGCTTTGCCGCTCGGTTGAATCCATTATCGGAGGCGTGTAAGCGGCCGCCGCTTACATGGCCGACGGGCGCGCGCCTCTCCGCTGCGAGAGGTGCGAACGTGCTGCAAGTGGCGGCGGCGGCGGAAGGCTGAGGTAAAGGTAACCCTTGCCGCTATCTGGGCCGCGCATCTCGCTTGGGGCCGGCGAGCTGGTGAACTTGGCTTGAACCCGGCGCGCGATTTGCAGGCTGCGCGCGCCGCTCTCTCCTGGGAGGATCCATTAGCTCGCTTGCGGTCGATCATTAAGTGGCAAACTCGGCTCGGGTCGGCCACCAACAGGCGCACTTGCCGCCAGTGGCCGCGGTTAAAGCCGCAGCCGCAGCCGCTGCGCTCGAGCCAGCCGAGCGAGCAAGTGAACCAGATTTCAGCTTGCCTCCCAGTGGCGGCCTGCGCCAAGTTTGCGCAGCCCTTCGCGCTGCCAGCGCCAGCCGCTGACACGCCGGCGCCACTCCAGCCGGCCGCTTTCAATTCAATTCAATCCAATCCAATCCAATTCAATTGAACGCCCATCAAGAGTGACGAGCGAAATTATGATCAATGAACGGGCCCATTGGCTGGCCGGCTTTTGGCGCGTAGGCCGCCGAGGCGCAGGCGCTTCGCCGGGACCTCCGTTGGCTTCCGCAGGCCGAAGCTCGTTGGGCGGCCGGCCGGCCGAGTCAATTAATTCGGCGCCTCAGTTTGGCGGCAAGCAGGAGAGTCGGCGCAAGCTGGCCAACTCTTGCGCCTGCAACTGATTGAATTTGCATCTGGCAGGGCGGGCGACTGCG
>Ga0209372_1000167_pt1 | contig 49356 bp, 30 predicted proteins | sample AgamicAtPe_FD_187170 | JGI IMG/M metagenome (GOLD analysis project Ga0209372, IMG submission 187170) | Agave microbial communities from Guanajuato, Mexico - At.P.e (SPAdes) (version 2) | ecosystem: Host-associated > Plants > Phyllosphere > Phylloplane/Leaf | place: Guanajuato, Mexico | collected... | reverse complement strand
TTGAGAGAGGGTCGGCCAATGGCGACCTCGATAGCTCTTCAGCCATTTCCTGTTCTTTTTAGGGGAGGTTTCTTAGAACCTCCCTCTGCTACCAAATGTTGTGCGGAGGAAAGTGGATAAACTACTATAACTACTAGTGATCGTGGCACCGAAGTGTGTTCCTCCGAGGAGGCGGCGTCTTTATTTATACCCCGCGGGTTGTACCGCATAGGCGGGCCCGAGCGGCTACGGAGGGGCGTAGGTCCGTGTACCGACAGGGCACAACACCCACGCATAGGTGCAGAGAGCAGAGATTAGAGCAGCAGCAGCAGCAGCAAAAGAAATTGTTGCAATCCTGATAAGTCTTACCTCTTGCTTGTAAAGCATCCGTTTCATTAGTCTTCCTGAAAGCAAGGCTTGCGAGTTTCTCATCGATACCATCGCTTCTAGATCACTACTTATGACACCCTTGTCCTCGGATGGCCCGTAGCTCAGCGGAAGCATCCTAGTATTCATGAGATCTTGCGTAGTCGCTTCGAGTCGAGAGTTAGTTGCAGCTGTAATATTTCAATCTCCAATAGTGTGCTTGCTGTGCTGAGTTGAACATGGAACAATCAGAGGGCACTACACAATCAGCAAAGCAAGACTTTCGCGTGTTTTGGTCTGATGTGAACTATCAGGTGAGAGAGAGAGCCAACTCGGATTATCAGGCCAACTGTGTAAGTCGCTTATTGAACAGTACTCTCAGGCATGATAAGCGAAAGAGTGGTTGCGAAGAGGGAGAAAATAGCGCAACGTTTTCAGTCGAGCAACAAAGAACCATTTTGAACCAGATCAATGGGTCGTTCAAATCGGGCGAGCTTACTGCCATTATTGGGCCCAGTGGAGCCGGCAAGACGTCACTGCTGAACTTGCTAGGCCGAAGGTGCGAGCAAGACTACTCGGGTCAACTGCTGGTTGAGAATGCAAATCGGCCTCTCAAGATCAGATCTATTCCGCAACACGACCGCATACCTGAATACCTGAGCGTAAGAGAGAACCTTGTGTTTGCCTCTCGTTTGAAAAATGTACAGAAGAATTACAACCATTCTGGCAACGCTGAGAGAGTCAGCAGCTTACTTGGTCTCGACGGAAGTCTTGACACTCCAACAAGGGCGATATCTGGGGGCCAGTTGAAGAGGTTGGCCATCGCGCAAGAGCTGCTCTCTACACCTGACATACTGATCTTAGACGAGCCCACCTCTGGCCTTGACTCGTACACTTGCAACAAGACCCTATCGGTTCTCAAAGATTTGACCAGAGGATCGGTCTGCAAGGCGACAGAACCGATCGCTATTGTGCTTTCAATACACCAGCCCGAGCAGGAAGTGTTTGCCGAGTTTGACAAGATTTACGTGCTAGCCCATGGGGGCACTGTCATCTACGATGGATCCCCAGGAAGGTGCGTCGAGTTTTTGGAGAAACATACACTACTAAAACTGCCCGAAAAGGACTACAATCCGGCTTTGTTCCTGATTGAAATTGCCTCAGGTGAACACGGACAAGAGCCGATCGTCGCTTTACAGCGCCAAGTTCGAGTGCAATTTCAAGAGGAGCTCAAGTCGTCCACGTTATTCACGAAAATGAAAGCATCGAAGGGGATCTTCATTATAAGTTCAAGGTCAGAGATCGAACTCCACGACCACAAGACGAGTGAAGAGGTCGACCGGAAGAAATCTCTCCATATCGACCAGCGTCTCGCCAAAAGTTCTGCAATGAACCAGGATAACTTCTGGCTCAAGACTGGCATCCTGTGGCAGAGGTGCTGGTACTCAATGATTAGAGATCCTAAACAACTAATCGCTCGTACCCTCTTCCACTTCTTGTTGCCATTTGGGATGGCATTCATAATGGGCTCTGAGCCTGGCCGAGCTAATGCCTGTCCAAAGTACTCGCCATACTACAATCTATACGATTTGGTCACTACAACTGGTGGTGTAGACAAACTAGCGGAGGAAGAGCTATCGTTAACGATGGAAAATATTGGTCTTCTTTTCATTATGACATATGCTCTTATTTCAACTAATGTTGCAATCGCTACCCTGACGTCCGTGCTTGAAATGCCAAACTCGCTAAAGGAACACCACAACGGCTGGTACTCGCTTACTTGCCACATCGTTGCGCGTTCACTCGTCGAGATCCCGCCATCAGTCATTTTACCCGCCGTTTGTGGTCTCATCAGCTTCCAAGTTACGAGCCAGCTAGATAACATTGGCCAAGTAATGTCGGGTGAATATCGAGTCCTGCTAGCAATGCTTGCACTCATCTTGGGTGTGGTGGTCGGGCAAACATTAGGTCTGATCTTTGGCACAATATACTTTGACAATATCTTCACGGCCTTGTTCATACCACAAGCATTTCTAATGGCTTTAGGTTTATTAAGCGGTTTCATAGCTCGAACAAAAAATATGTATAAGTTTGTCGTTCCACTCACCTGGATATCAATCCAGAAGCACGTTGTGAACATAATGACGGTGGCTAGGTGGGGTTTTGAAGTATGCGCCTGCAACCAAAGCGAAATTACTGGCAGCGACGTAGAGCTTCTTGGTGTTCCAGATAAACTTAAGTCCTTTACCAAGTTCTGGGCCAGCTCGATAGCTCGAGAGAGATCTAGTGTAGATGGGTCCGATATGGACTCAAATGATACGAACAAGGACATATTCCAACTGTTCGCCAAGCAAATTTCTCTTTTCAACACATATGGTATAGAAATCAAGTCATGTAGAGATGTTGTACCGTTCCAACTTCATCATCTACAGCTGAGTGAAGGTGATCTCCTGGGAGCCTTTGTAGCCCTCGCAATGTCTTGGTTGATTGCAAATCTAGTTCTATTGCTTGCGGTTAAACTAGTTGTCCGGTATCGGACTTCTCTGTGAATAGACAGTCTCAGATTACCAACGGCCGTTGCAGCAACCTGCAGCCGACAGTTATCATAGTATGTATAGGGGTGCTAAGCTACACATGAGTTAGAGAGGAGAACAAACGAGCTAGAACTGGGTGAGGCTGGGTCCTAGATGGGCGAGCCCAGCATACCGGCATTCGTTCAACATATATCATCAATTCTATGATCCAGCAGAAATACCAGCGACCGAAATAAACACCTTGTTTCCTCGCCGCGATACCCAACACTTTAGCAAGAGCTTAATAGTGAACAGCACCCTTTGTCTGAGGCTTCTCGAGCTTCCGTCTAAGGAGGGACATGTTATCGTATCAGCCTCTCCCCCTTGAGCGGTCTCTCCTATCGTATTGATTCAAAGCAAATGTTTGCAACACTCCGATATGGCGGTCATTCACCATGAGGGATTGAGCTAGCCATCTCTTAACTCGTTTGTTGTTGTGGACGTATTCTGTCCATAACCGCCGAACCAACTAAACCATAGGCGATGGGTTTTCTGTTTCCTCGCTGTCTCGGGTGACAAGATGGAACCAGCCGTCCATCTTGTCACCCGAGCTATAGAGCGAACGACGATTACAGGTTAACTCTTACGGCTTGTCCAAAGAATTCCATGTGTTTTCTGCTGGGAGACAGGCCGATTTAAGCACTGGACGTATTTATTTTAGTGGTGAGGTACATAATTCTCTAGAAAAATATCTCCAGAGAGTCTAGTCCAAAACTGACTGGCAAGACTAAGTAAGCTACCGTCAAATATTAGTATTAGGTCACAGATATTTATTTTTTTCGCGAGTAGATCCAATATACAAAATGACTGCCGTTCCTCTGCTCGAAATGAAAACGAGAGACGCGCACGGCAACTCAAAATGTGTAAACTTTCTTCTTATATTATTTTTACGCTGTCATTAATGAAAAAACCAGGCAATTTAGAATGAATTATAAACCTATTATTAGTTACATTTTATCGGAGACAGGCTAGCTCCAGGTAGGAGATTACCTGTTGAAAAACAATATCACTCGGGCGAAATGATGTTGTTATATTCACAGCCGAAGGTCAGAACAACCCGGTATATTGCATAGCGTTGCATCTATTTTCTGAGTCTTTATCTATGTATAATCGGAAGAAGCAATATCTGAACCCATTAACGATTTACGCCATCATTAAGCCTCTCTAGAGTAGCAGCATATGATGGCGTCCGATCATACTGCTGAGCCTGTCAAAAGCTCCGAGGAAAGCCTTGATGATTCACCTGAGTCTACGAATGAATTAGGACCAACAACATCGGCTCAAGATGTTGAGATTAAAGAGGATACTGTGGGCGGAGCCGACCAACACATCGAGCAATCTAGTGAAGGATCAAAGGACCGTTCCGGCGCAAGCATCTCTCCTGTCGAAGACAACCAGACTAGTCGCAATGAATGCAATCCTAAGCAATCAACGAAAGAAACTGATCTAGATAGACTGCAATCCATATGTTACAAACTTGGTCAGGATCCGTTATCTATTCAGCTTAGTGCACGAGGTCGATCTACCGATTCTATATTGCAAATATTGGTAACTGAAGACATGTCAAATATAAGGAGCCAAGAGGTATTGAATAGTCTCTTTGTCAACTACTTACATCGTCTACCAACTAAAGTTGTGTCGGAAGTGCTAAGCGTACTAATAGCAATCGTAAAAAAGTCTGTGTTCCACCTAGAATCCGCGAGAGGTCTCATAATTCCGTGTATCAAACAGTTGATATCCGATTCAACTTCCACTCAAATCACAAGACCAGACGATGATGAACACTCCACAGCCTCGAGCACAAGTTTGACCCGGCACTTTCTACGCGAATGGATCAATCTGCTCATAGCGCATTCTTGTGATGTTGAAGAGCTAAAATCAATACTGAAGTCCAGCGAACACGACCATTCACTATTAGGCTTCATCCAGCAAGCGAACTTAAAACAAAGAAACCGACCTGCCGCTTTTTTTGCATTCCCTGGAACGAAAGGTTCCATGATGTCACTTCCTCCATTCCAGAAATGGCCTATTCAAGTTGGCTGGTCATTCAGTACATGGTTCTTCCTTGAACCAAAAGCTTGTGCGCAACCCTATCTATTCAATTTCAAGACAGGAAAGAGTGGTCTTGGATACTCGGCTCATTTTACCGGCAATTGTTTGGTTCTCACCTCAATTCGTGTCAAGGGCAAAGGAGTGCAGCATTGCGTTGCATACGAGTTTCCGTCTTATAAGTGGATTCACTGTGCGATAACTTATCACAACAAATGGAGGGCATCAGAGATTAAAGTATATGTAAATGGACAACTGTCAGCAAACATCGAGATGCCCTGGCAAGTGCAAACAACTGAGATATTCGACAAATGTTACATCGGAGGATCTGGATCAATCAATAGCACAGATAGATTAGGTGATTTGAACTGCTTTTGCGGGCAGATGTCGGCCTTATATTTGTTCAACGAAGGTTTGAGTCCAGCTCAAATTTGTGCAATCCATAGGCTCGGACCATCTTATACGGGTCAATTCAAGTATAGTAATGAAAGCCATGTCAATCTTCCGCCCCAAATATCCAAGGCTTTATATGAGGAAAAGCTAGCCTCGACTCTATTTTGTCTATTCGCCCCTGTGGCAGTGGATAGTGGAACACTTTGTATTCAGCTGGCTCCATTCAGGTCCTCAACATCGATCTCAGCTCAAAACTACTTCGTATCAGCTCCACACGCTGCTCTTTTGGGTCAAACCAAATCAATCATCACACAGCCTATCTGCTCTACTCTTCAATCCCTGGGATGTTCAAGATCTCTCCTCCCTCTCTTAGATGTGTTCGCCACTAAAAAGGACCCGGAAGCCTGCGCATCTTTGATAGGCTTCCTTTGTGATTTACTTGAAAGTTCGCCGCACTGGTTCGCTAATGAAATCGTACAGAGCAATGGTTTTGTTATAGTCTCATGCGCGTTAACAAACGATGCGAGATCACTATTGAGTGAAAGACTTCTAGATATTTTCCTAAACCTTGCGAAAACCTTATTAACTACTTCTTCGACGGCTGGAGATTCAATGCTCCTCAAGCACCTCATGGATAACATACTATTCAATCCCACTCTTTGGGTTTATGCTCAAACCAAGCTCCAAATCAAACTATATAGCTATCTCGCGAACGAATTTCTCTATGGGACTAGGCAAAATTCCAATAAGTATACAGTGAGCAACTCAGGACCGTCCAGCCCATTTATTGCTCACAATCCGACGTCCAGCGCCTCAGCTACAATGTCCAATCTAAATTATGCGGCAAGTCCAAGTTCTACTGAGGATCAAATCAAGTCTGCACTCCATGAGACCTCTCCTTCAGCTGTCGCTGATGTACTGTTCGGTGAAATTAGGAGAGTCTCTACCGTGTTGCAATCGCTTCATGCCTTGAAATATTACTATTGGATTGGTGAGGAGAACGGTATTAGCCACAAAGCTCGTGATTACAAGCTCAGACCAAAGCATGATGAGCTGAAGGCCATCAGAAGTCATATCCTAATGTTCACTCGAGAACTAATCAACCGCGCTAGCGGAACCCCTCTCGATGAGATACAAGGTCTATTAAATTATTTATCATCGTGTACTCATTCTGAAAACCTGCTCGACGTCATAGATACCCTCGCAACGCTTCTCAAAAACCACCCGACACCCATGGTATCGGCATTAGATCAAAAGCAAGGGGTACGAGTGATCTTCACTCTCATTGGATCAAAGAATGAAGAAGTCCGTATAAAGTCTCTGGAATTGCTTTGCTTATTCCTCGCTAACTGCTCGCACAAAAAGAAGCAGGAAATTATGGGGTCTGATAATCTCTTTATGCTGATCTGTGATCGCCTTAAATCGTACAGACCGCTTTCGCTCGAAATCTACAATTCTCTGATGAATATCCTCCTGGAAATAGATAATTTCGGCGATCCCATCGCACCCAGAGATCTATCCAAATTGAAGATTGAGAATTCAGTAATGATCAAGGTTGTTGCAACCCTTTTACACGAAGAGAAAGATTCTAAATCACAGGCTGGCTCGCGGGCGTATGACCAAGATGCGACCAAGAAACCTGACATCCGAAGAAAGTTCATCAATGATCTATGGAATCTTATAGTGTTCAGCAAAGAAAATCGGCGAACAATCCTTCAGATGTCAGTTTGGCAACATTGGCTCGTTAATCTTATCGACTCGACCATAGAAGATTCGCAATTAATCAGAGATCAAGTTCTAGCGATATTCAGAGTTTTGCTCTATCATGCTGTGCGCTACGAGTACGGAGGTTGGAGAGTTTGGATTGACACACTGGCGATCATTCATACAAAAGTTAGCTACGATGAATTCTGCCAGCAGCTGAATTCGGATACAGTTGTGTCCTCTAAATACAATGCTTCGGAGACCAAACAAATTCCAACTGACTACGAGGAGTTCGCTATGAGCGAAACCCAACGTGAGATCCAGCAAGAATCGGCTAGTGATACGGATGATAAAAGCAGCACCAACCCTAAAGTTATCTCGATAAGTGAACGTGTACCTAGGGAGAGTAGTGGAATTCAAATCGAAGATACTGTTGATGTGGATGAGATAGATTCTAAGCCAACCCCTACCGAGGACGAAATGACTGAGGTCAGGTTGTCAGAGAGCGACGATATGAATGCTCTTAGCGATTCGCCAAAGCCAGAGATTTCACTCGACTCAACAGATGTTGCACCCTCGCGAGCTTTCAGAAGAATGAGCGTTGGCGATGATAAGAGCCAAGATGTCGCAGAAAATCTACCTCCCAAAGATCAGCTCGCTGATGATGAAATCAACTGCCATCAGTCTCTGACTTCGATATCACTAAATGAACCGCCGAACAACCATGCCAATATCATTGATCCTCCCAAGGAAGCCGAAATTTTGGCACAAGAGCGAGGCGAACCAGCCAAGCACGATCTAGAGACTTCAATTGGATCTCAAGACACACAATCCCAAAAAGCAACTGCTAGTCCAGCCTTCAGGATTCCCGAGTTCAAGTGGGGTACTGTTCTCGTAAAACTGCTCAACGATCTCATGTTCTCGATCGAATGTGATTTATATCATTGGCGATGCGCAGCCAAGTGCACAAATCTAGACACACCACCATTCACCCCTAATTCGCATTCGACCACTGGGCAGTCCTCAAGCAATTCTAGCTCGACCCGTCAAGCTCAAAACAACAGCCAGATCGAATCAATACTTCAGAAACCTGAAATTCAGATTTACATCATGAACATCGTACATTTCGTGTCCCAATTGGCGGATAATATAATCATCGCATCCGGGGGTCTACTTCCTCTTCTTGCAGATGCTACAGGCGGAACTCGCAGTTCAACATCAGCAGATAATGCAGCTAAACCTTCAACTTGCGAGGGACTCACGATTGCCCAGGCAAATTCACTGCTTTATCGATTGATCAACATGGTTGATATGGTAATTTTTACCGCAACCCATATCAATCTCAATGAGCTAGAAGCCGATAAGAATACAACCAGCGGTGGAATACTGCGTCAGTGTCTCAGGTTGGCTTGCACGGTCACAGTCAAGAACTGTTTAGTTGTGAGAGGTTTCAATCAACGGATAGAGGCTATGGGTATTGGGGGCGGATATAGTGTTTGCGCGGGAGATTTTCCCAGAGATATGTTCGACAGCTATCAAGGTTGTTCCTTGCTCTCTGCAAACGGACTCTTCGAGTGTCCCTTGTCATCACTAGAAAATAGCGATCTGATTGCTAACTTGGAGTATTCTCCCCATCAGACTCCAAATACAACCTCTATGCCCTCCCTACTGCCTTTCCAGCCCATACCAATCAAGGACCCAAACAAACTTTTGCAACCAATAGATATCAGTAGGATCCAAGCCTGTATCTATCATGATATGAGCCCAGATTCTCGCCAATCCCAATTTCTCGCCTTGTCTAGCCTATACTTTATAAGTGTATTAATGGTATCGAAATATCGTGATATAATCGAGCCAAGATCAAGATCGCACCAAAAAACTAAGTCATCACCAAACGCTAGCAAGGACGAGAGCGCTGAATTGCCAGCTAGCGGGTTCAAGAACGGTGGTCCGGTTTCGAATATAGAGTCTAACCTGTTGAATTTTGGTAGAATGCAACCGACAGCTACTGGTCAACCACCAAAATCTACCAATAGCGCACTTACGGATATGTTGACCACAAAATTGGAGAACACTCTCAACACAGTCTGTCCACTCCTCAAGTCGATTATGTGCGATTTTTGTAGCTTTCTATCGAAAACCCTCATTGGCTCGCACGGCCAAGATTTAGTTAGCAAGGAGGCAGATAGAACATTCAAGCGGTCGAACACAAGCCCCGTTGAATTGGTGATGTTGCTTTGCTCTCAAGAATGGCAGAACACCTTGCAGAAGAACGCTGGCTTAGCATTCATTGAATTGATTAACGAAGGAAGAGTTCTTTCTCACGGTATGAAAGACCATATAGTGCGAGTGGCTATGGAGGCAGAGTTTATCCTGAGTCGTTTGAGAGCCGACGATGTCGCTAAGCACGAGCATTTTGGAATTGCATGTTCAGAAAGTCAGTCGGCAAGGTTGCATGAGGAGGCACTGATAAACTCTCTGATAAGTTCAGCAACTCGGAGGGATTATGTTCTTTATTGCAAATTCAGAGAGAGCGAAAAGAATCTCAAGAATCGGAATTACAAGCTGGACATATGGGAGGATGATGATAGAAGAAAACGGCGTTTTGTTATTGATTCTTGGGACGATGAACATCAAAACTTATATCTAAGTGCGGAGACTGAAAACCATACAAACGATACCAGCGAACAGAAAACGGTTACCAATAGGATACTCGAACTCCAGCAAACGATAGAGATGGGTGGAATCGATGATCATTGTTCGCATGTTGGCGCAAATCCTGATAGTGATGAATCGCATGCTATAGCTACTGACAAGGATGAAGATTGTGAGGATGATTTTGACGAAGAGGACGAAGACCAGCCGCAGAACGACTCGAACAGCCCTGATTCTGATAATGAACCAAACCATAGGATCTCTATTGACAATCAAAAGTGCGAGAACTTCGTGGAGGATTCGCAGAACCCTGAAAAACAGGTCAAGTCTTATAATGTCTCTAACTCGTCAGGAATCAAGCCCCGTCAGGACATTGAAGGCCGGAACATAAGTGGAACTGATGCGAAGAATATCGGAGTCTGGGATTATGAAGATTGCAATTCTGTGACTGATTTCTCAGGTTCTGTAGTGTTTGCATCCGAATGCTCTCTCATCTGGAGCATCTATGCAATCCCAGGTGTGTTACAGCTCACTTCACATGAGCTCCACTTTGAGCCTAATCAAAACCTAAGCGATTCCATCGACGCTCTCGGAAAAGAACCCTCCAAGCAGGATGAAGACGAAAGTCAAGCGAGAACAGAGGAGGTTAATCAAAACGATTACACCTCCTCATCCGATAGCATCCGGTTAAGGAAAATCGACTTGAAAGTTTTAAGGTACTGTGATTTTCTCACCTGTAACGGAAAAGTTTTGCTCAGCGACATACGCGCAATATTCTCACGACACTATTTGTTACAACCAAATGCTCTGGAGATATTCTTGGCACAGAGAACTTCCGTCATGTTCGCGTTCTCGGATTTTGATACCGTAAAACGAGTGATCAAGTATCTACCCCCTGTTGGAGTTGGTATAAAATATGGAATCCCTCAATCTCGACGGGCATCTCTCATGGCACCCAGGCAGTTGTTTGCGGCTTCAAACATGATGCAAAAGTGGCAGCGACGTGAGATTGGCAATTTCCAATACTTGATGTTCCTGAACACTATAGCCGGCCGAACTTACCAAGATTTGAATCAATACCCGGTGTTCCCATGGATCCTCACCAATTATGATAGTGAAGAATTGGATCTCAACTTACCTTCCAATTTTCGCGACTTGTCAAAGCCTGTTGGCGCATTGAATACGAAAAGACGGTCGATGTTCATTGAACGCTATCAGAGTTGGGACAACCCAAAAGTTCCAGCCTTCCACTATGGGACCCACTATTCGACCGCTGCGTTCACTCTTAACTGGCTGTGCCGTTTGAGAGGCTCATATAACTCAGCTTATTTGGCTTTGCAGGACGGTAAATATGAGGAGGAGAGTAGGCTATTCCTATCGATTGGAGACTCATGGGTTAGCTCACTAACTGGCGGCCAACAAAACGTCAAGGAATTAGTTCCAGAATTCTTCTATCTACCTGAAATGTTCCATTCCAGTCTGGGACTGTCTGAAGTCGAATATCCGCCATGGGCTAATTCTGCAGAGCAGTTCGTGCGGATACATAGACTAGCTTTAGAATCTGAATTGGTGTCCTGCCAGCTACATCAATGGATAGACCTCATTTTCGGTTACAAGCAGCGAGGTCCTGAAGCCGTCAGCGCGGTGAACACGTTCTACCATCTCACTTACCAGGGAAATGTCAATCTGAACATGATTCAGGACCTGTCTTTGCGAGAGGCTGTTGAAACTCAGATCAAACATTTTGGTCAAACTCCATCCCAGCTGACCACTGAGCCACATCCGCCAAGATTTAGCGCTCTACATGCATCGCCTCTTGTATTCTCATCATCTCGCGATGATGTCAACAAGATTGTTAAGTTCCCATTCAATACACCAATAGTTCATATATCATCGTGCATTAGCAACTACATCACATCCACTTCATCAACGAGCGATGGAGCCTTAACTGGAACTGCACCTGACGCAAGTAGTGCGATTAGCCCCTCGTCTGTGATGACCATCACGAGCAACAACCAGTATCAGATACACAAGTGGATGCCGAACGAGCAATCGGAGCACTCGCTTATCATTGACCCACAGCTCGAGCAATCGAACTTAGCGAGGAGGCAGCTCATCGATGTCGACGATCTTTGTTCAGGCATATCATTGAAAGTGCACCAGCATGATGCGACTCGAGACGTTTCAGATGAAATTCAATGGGCTTGTTCTCATTATGTTGTCACTCTCGACGGTCGCTACATCATAATGGGTTCATTCTACGACAATTCTTTCAGGGTTTTCACAACAGAAAGTGGTAAATTATGTCAAGTTATCTACGGCCATAGGGGCCCGATTACGTGCATAGCCCGCAGCGACGGCAACGCAGCCGCTGATTTCTATGTTGCAACTGGTAGCCAGGATTGTTCACTTCTACTCTGGACATGGAATGAAAAATATGCCCAAATTGAAGGAAGTGGAGTTTCAGCAGTCCACAATCCGCTCCCAAAGTTATCTGTATGCGGCCATCAGAGTGCAGTCCTAAGTATAGTGATATGTGCCGAGTTGGGTTTAGTAATATCTGGAAGCAAGAATCTTATTCTCGTGCACACGACCACCTCCGGTGAGAACTTACTTGAAATAGATATAAAATTACCAGAAATGTTGTACGAATTGACACGAGGGACAAGAAAATATTCTTCAAATCAATCAGTACATCGGCCTCTCGTAGAGAATAAGCAGAAGACTATTCTAGAAGCTAGCATGCTCGGGGATGACGATCATGGGTCTCGAGCTCCTAGTGATGAGAATAGCAAGCAAGATAAGCTATCCAAGGATGTTACATCGCGAACAGATTTGAAGGGAACGTTCCCTAACCTGAAAGACTTGTGCCAGAGTGACTACTATGTAACTAATTTACAAGTAGCCCGAGAGCTGGCATTCATTGTTTGCATCGCGCTGCCGCCGCCTTGGCGAAAGGGTAGGCTAACAAATGGTGTACCGATTAAGGCTGCACCAGCAATGCTCATGACTTTCAACCTCAAAGGTTCGCTCATGGGTGGCACAACTTTTGGGTCAACAGTGACTGGTCCCAGCCTGGGAGACACTTGCGTTATGCAGATAACTCGTGATGGCGAACACATTATACTAAATGACAGTCAAACAACTTTGAAGGTCTACAAGACCTTTAACCTCCAGCCGATCCACTCTTACAACACCAACGAACTGCCCAACTCTCTGAGCGAAGAACATAACAGGGTCAGGTCCATGACTCTACTGAATCATCGGTACATCTTTGTTGGCCTAGAGAACGGGAAAATAGTAATATACAATGTGGATTTGAAAAATCTTCAATAAACAAGCCGCTATATGTACAGCCAGTCAGGACGTTTAGCAAAGTTCAGGCGTGATTCGTTATATAACCACCTAGGATTTATTAACCTCTTTCTCCTTATCAGGTTCACTTGTATGTGAATTTTTGATTGACTTGTTCACCCAATCAAGGTATTGGCTACTACCAGATTCGACACCAACCGTTAACACCTCTGGACAAGCGTAAGGATGCTTTTTCTCGATAAATTCGGTTAGTTTCTCGGATATGCTCGAGTGAGACTTGATGATCAACAAGCTTTCATTGTCAGTCTCTATCTTTCCCTTCCATTCGTATATCGACTCTACACTCTTGATTATATTGACACAAGCGGCGAGTTTGCTCTCAACTAGGTTTCTAGGATGGATATTTCAATTAGACTTGGATGAAAAGCTCGAATATGTTCTCTTGTTCCACACTTACTTTGCTAGCTCTCTAGCGGCCTCTCCATTTGAGGTTGTGACATATGTCACTGTAACGTGACCAGACATTGGTTGATGCCTTGTAACAATCTGGCTGATTCTAGACACTTGTCTTATGCACACGTTCATGGGGATTTCAACTTCGCTAATTCGATCTCTATCAATATCGCGCAGGGGTCTGATAGGATTTGGAGGAAAGTTGTTGATTGGAGAATGAGAGTTAGTATCGGACTTCGTTGCGGCGATACAGTTTTTTTATATGCTTTGAGCGAACTTTGGTAACAATTCAAATGCGATCGTTTCAATCGGAGACCATTATGTTTGTTTTTTCGAACTGAACCAGTCGATTATCATGTTCTAGTGTTCCCTTGAACTTGAATAACAGTCCCACTTTGTTAAAGGTAGGTCGGTAAGCCTAGAGTAGACAAACGTTATAACTGAGACATGCAGTCCTCTCAACTCTTGAGATTGTTGGTTTCGCGACAAGATTTACTATTCATTTCAGTCGTTAGTCCGAATGGATACAAAGTGTGTTATCGCTCTATGATCCGAAACGAAAAACCTAGCGCGAACAGAAGCACCGGCTCCAAACTCAGCATGCGAGATTCAGAAGGGGTGAGTCCTCTAATTTGTTAATTGGATCCGAGAAACCAAGAATAGATACATATTAAACTGCAGCATCTCCTTGTTTGTTTGATAAAGATTTGTTACTACAAGAATTTCCTAAATTTGAGTGAGATTCCCGTTATTAGCACTTGCAGTTGTGCTAAAGATCCAGCAATCACCAAGCCATAAACCAGCACCACAGCTAAACTGTCCTTGTCTCATTGCAAACTCGTCTCGTTAACTAATTTTGAAGGTTTATTGATTAGTCGGCGCCACCCAACCCAACGGCCACAAGAACGTTACCTGGTTGAAATTAAAACTTATAGCTCTTATTTGAAGATGGAAATGCCATACCTCGTTTATGAAACGGCTCTTAGCAAGAGATATGCCTCTAAAGAGATGCGAGAGAATTTTGGTGATAGAAAGAAATTCACCACATGGCGCCGACTCTGGGTAATTCTGGCCGAGGCACAAAAAGAGTTAGGAATCGCTAATATTAGCGACGAACAAATACAAGAGATGACTGCGAACATTGAGAATATCGACTTCGACTATGTTCAAGAAGAGGAGGCGAGGATTCGCCACGATGTGATGGCTCACATACATGATTTCGCCAACCATTGTCCAAGAGCTGCTAGCATCATTCACTTGGGTGCCACATCTTGTTTTGTTGGTGATAACACCGATCAAATAATCATACGAGATGCAATTGATATCATTTTGCCCAAGTTGGTCAGGTGCATAAAGCGATTTTCTGATTTTGCGGACCGATACAAGAGCCTACCATGCTTAGGTTACACACATATGCAACCTGCTCAACCTGTTACTGTTGGTAAACGTGCAACTCTATGGATCAGAGATCTAATGAAAGCATTTGTCCAAATCGAGAGAGCTAGGGACGATATCGAGTTCAGAGGCTGCAAGGGCACTACCGGAACACAAGCCTCCTTTCTGCAGCTCTTCGACCAAGACCGGGCTAAAGTGCGAGCTCTAGATCAGCTCGTTACACATAAGGCGGGGTTCACCAAGCTCGCAACAGTTGTTGGCCAAACTTATCCTCGGATCGACGATGTTCAAGTTTTGTCAGCTCTCGCTTTACTTGGTGATGCAGTGCACAAGTGTTGCACTGATCTGAGATTGCTAGCGCATAAGCAGGAGATCGAAGAGCCATTCGACAAAACTCAAGTCGGATCATCGGCAATGCCGTACAAAAGAAACCCAATGAGGTGTGAAAGGATTTGTTCCTTGGCTCGTAATTTGTTCATGTACGAACAAAGTGCCCACTTTACGGCATCGACACAATGGATGGAACGTACACTCGATGATAGCGCCAACAGGCGGATCATAATTCCGGATGCGTTCTTGACGGTAGATGCAATCTTGATAACCTTACAGAATGTTTCAGAGGGTTTGGTAGTTTACGAAGCTGTGATAGACAAGAACTTACGAGAGTTTCTACCCTTCATGGCAACTGAAAATATAATCGTGGCAATGGTCGCCAAGGGCGGTGATAGACAAGAGTGTCACGAGAAGATTCGCGTGCTTTCTCATGAGGCCACTATGAGGATAAAGATGGAGGGAAAGCCGAACGATTTGATTGAAAGGATCAAAAATGAGCCTTATTTTGCTCCAATCGTCCACATTATGGATGATATTCTAGATCCATCAACCTACACCGGATGCGCACCGCAACAGGTTTCTGAATACATCGCGGAGAGAGTTCAGCCTCTGCTCAAACGTTATGAGGATCAGCTTGAAGGGTCAGCAAGTATCAATATATAGTCATGAAATCAACTGCACTGCAAACGTTCGACCCTTGTTTCATTGGCGATTTCAGTACACAACACCGCCTTATCAACAATAAATTTCTTCACTTTTATCATGGTTTCTTCATGGTTGCAAACATGCTCATGTCCTGAGCCGTAGTGTAGTATCCGCGGGACAGCATCTCAACCCTCTTTATTTTTGGCTCATCTTATTTGAATCCGAGCGAAGGAGCCCGACATACGCCTATCTTGGCGTATTACCGAAAAATTCGTGATCCGAACTATCCTGCCTGCAACCTAGCTGATCAAAGACGCCACAACTTTTGGCGCCGACTTGCATGTTCTTGCTCGAAAGGAAGACTTCTCCAATTGTTGAGTTGGTTCTTTTTTGCACCTCGAGATGTCTTCAGATTCTTCTTGGGTCAAGTCTTGTGATTGCAGACACTCAAGTTGGATATTGCACCGTTTTAGTTCTGCCAAGATCAGAGCTACTTGTTCTCTTAGGTGATTCACCTCGTGATTTCGATCAGAATGCTCGGCCTCTAGTTGGGCCATTATCTGCTCACGTTTAGATACACTATCCTCCCTCCTAGCTACTTCTTCTCGTTCCCGCTGGAGGTGCATACAACACTCCTGAAGCTTGAGATACAAGTCGTTGTTCTTATTTCTGCGTTTTTGTGCTTGCTCTAATGCCTCATCCAGAGCTTGACGCTTTTGCCTGCATATCTGGTCCTCGCTGGGATCACTCTTGAATTGAAGATGCCGGTTCAGCTCTTCCCTTATTTCTCGTTTCCACTCTGCTTGCAGTGGAAGCCAGCGCTCTTTGGATATCCTATCAACCTCATGTATGGCTCCCTTGAGTATCATGCAGATCTGTTGGAAGGATAACCTTTCCTTAGGTTGAGCCTTCCAGCAACCGTTCAAAATACGACTGAAACCCTCCGGAAAGCTTCGAGGAATTGGTAACCTGAATGAGTCATTGCCTACAGCCCAAACGACTACCGAGCTATCCAAATTTTTGTATGGCTCGTCGCCAGTTAAGATTTCCCAAAGCACAACACCGTAAGACCAGACGTCGACTGGGAATGAGTATGGCTCGCTTCTTATAACTTCTGGCGCCATGTAAGCGTGGGTCCCCGCATAACTTATGCTGGTCACAGGTAGTTTGTCATTGAATACTTTGTGCGTCCCAAAATCGGAAATCTTCAGAACATCGTTATGGGTGAGTAGAATGTTCGAAAGTTTTAGGCGGTCTTCATTCCACTGGCTATTTGTTGGGTGAAGTCGCTCAATATCGTCGACGACAACTGCCTACCGCTATGGATGTGGTCGTGTAAGGTTCCATAGGGACACCATTCCATGACGATATAGTAATAATTGGCGTTCTCAGATATGCCACGAAACTTGATTATATTCTTGTGGTTCAGTTCTCTCAAATGTCTGATCTTGGTCTATGAAACATCTTTAACCCGTCTTACAGCCACCGGAGTATTGCTCAATTGACCATAAAATACATCTCCTTGTGATCCGCAACGTTGAAAATCGTTTCTGCACATCCGTATTCGTTCGAAGGGAACTTCCCAATCATCTTCTACGTGCTTATGGTGATGTATTTGCTTATCTTGTTTTGCTAGTTCACGTATTTTCGTCATGAAGTTCTGGAACGAGAAACCCAACCATTGAGAGCTATCACCAGTTTCAGGTTGTTTATCCATGGTGAGATTCTGCTGTGGATCGTAAGATTCTGTTGATTGCTTACAAACAATCTCGAGTTGAGTCTCCATCTTGGGCCTATGGGGGGAGGGTGAGGTCAAGCGTTTGTGAATGATTATCTCGATATAATGAGGTCCGACATCTGTGAGTCATCACTGGGTATCGCAATAGGCCCATGGTAATTTGGGGGCAAAATGGTCATGTCAAACTAGTCGTTGTTACGTCGATTCGAATAGTGGACTACAGTCAAAACCCTCAAATTCTCAATTTGCTGAGTTTTTCTAGCAGTGTAACGTAAAAGTCTTATTTATTTCAGTCGTTTGATACATACTATTCTTGAAAAGCTTGGAATGTAGACTTCTCCAATGCTTCTAGTGATGATACCCAACAAGACGAGACAAGCAGAACAAGCCAATAACTAGGGAATGAGCGAGCGATAGGCTCGCATTGCCGGTGCTTGTTCTTTTATTTATTTTAGTGAGTGGCAAAAGCTCCGATACATTTACAGTCGGCAGGTATGTACCAAAACGACTAAAATAAATAATAGTATTTAGTATCTGCGGAACGGCATCTCAACCCTCCTTATTTTTGGCCCACCTTATCGCTACCAGAACTTAGTGACCCGATCTACGCCTACCCAGGCGTATTGCCGAAAAGTTCGTAGCCCGAATTATTCTGCCTGCAGCAGAGAAGAATCTGCCGGGCAGATAGCTGATGTGGCCGTTGGGCCACGCTTTCGCAAAAATTGAAGCCAATAACGAAACTGAAAGCCAGGAGTTAAACAAGTATGACCGAACATTCGGTGAACTGGCTCATCTCAAGACAAACCCTAGCGAGCCGGAAGATCGACTCATGAAATGACTTGGCCAACAGCAACTTGAAAAACAAATTTGAACTCGAGCCCCGGGAAATGCCGTCTATCGGTTTCCGCCACTTCAGGTAAGTCCTAGTCTTGCTTTCAAATTTCTGGAGAGAAATCACGCAGGAACGAGGAAGCCACTTTCTCGCGTCTAGACATGAATATTCAAGCTGTGTATTCCGGCCAGGCTCTGACATCGTGTGCTTCACCAGGCATGTGAACTTGTTGCGGCTCCCACTCGCCGATAAACTTGGATCTTGCGCATCAGGTTTCCTCGGTACGCTCACATGCCTTGCCAAAGCTCCGCTTTTTCGTCCTCCTCGAGACCATCTCTCTCTCTCACTGCCTGAATTTGGCTTTGCTTTCCTAAATTTGTACAAAAAAGACGATGCTACTGTGGCCTAGCGAAGGTTCATTATACTTGACTCGGATTCTTAAAGCTCACAAGTCACCCTTAACATCTAGATGCTAGACTTTGAGAGCTAAGTTTCCTTTCCAGTCTCTTTGTTGCACTGTGACGTTCGACTCAACATTATGTCACAAACAAGCTACCCTTTTGAAGACATTACAACTTGCCAGAGAGTCGCGATAGACTGATTGTGTCAAGTTACCGATCACGGAGACTAACATGGCAGCGAGAGCCCAATAGTTCACAGTACCCTTTGTCCGAGGTTCCACGGGCTAACGTTCTATCTAGAGAGGGGCATAATGCTCCACCAGCTTCTCCTCTCTTGAGCGGTCTCCCCTATCGTATTGATTCACAGCAAATGTTTGCAACTCTCCGATATGGCGGTCCTTCACTATGAGAGATTGAGCTAGCCATCTCTTGACTCGTTTGTTGTTGTGGACGTATTCTGTCCATAACCGCCGAACCAACTGAACCATCGGCGATTGGTTTTCTGTTTCCTCGTTGTCTCGGATGACAAGATGGACGGCCTGTCCATTTGTCCACTGCTGGAGGAAAGGCACATCGATTGCGTTCAATCTCATTTGATGGGGCTTGAGACGTTTAATGTCGAGACTTGAACCGATAGAGTGGATGATGTCAGCGCTTCTAACACGCAGTACCACTTGCTTCTACATTGGTTAGCTTTTTTCTACATCTTCGTCATAGCATAACGGCCAGTTACATATCTCATCAACCATTAAGACTGTAAGCCTCTGAGTAGGTGCTTGTAAGAGCGATCAGCTGCCTTTGTTGACTCTTTAAAATCTGAGGAGGCAGTCGCCTCTCACCTGCCTTTCTCATGTTACGCTTATTGGACCAACCTGTAAGAGGGCTTCTCAAACGAGACCTTGATAGACGGATTGGTCGAATCGTTAAAAATAACCCAGAGGGCATTAGTTGGCCAGGTTCAAGCATTTGATCGCCGTTCGCTCCAGAAATCGACATTTGTAGCCATCTTGTTTGTCTTACTCCTTGTGAGAGGAAGAATCGGCAGTTCCAGGCCCCAGGTCGCCAAGAAGGGATTCTAAAGGCCCACCCCAACGGCAGCTCTCTCACCTTACCTCTCGCTAGCAGAGATGGAATCCTCTATCGAAGGTAAAATTTTAAGTCTTTTATTGAAAAGAGTACAGTTTCTATCGAATGAGAGGAATCTTGATTCAGTGTTGTAATTAATAGGCAGGTTCGTTTCTCGCATAGTGACTGAAGCTACTACGATCGCTGATAAAGCACTGAAAAACAGTCTAGGGCATTCAAACAATCGGAATGAGTGATTCTTTTTCCAGTATATGGGTTAACAAGAAGCTGTACCCACCAAGGTGGGAAAGACATTTTCGGTCATTGAATTCTAAGTCTAGACATCTAGGTATCACAGGGCAAGGGTCGATTTTCGAAAACCTAAGATACCCGCGGCGGGCTCATTCCCAATCTCTGATAGGTCTCTTCCATTCGCTTACTGTAAGGGTCAATCTTGTAACCCAACATCTCCAGAGAACTCGTTTTGAGATCTCGTCAATTGTTCGCACAAGATTTTCCTATCTAGCTTTAGCCTCTTGATTTTCGCTCATTTTGTAGATGTTCGTGGCTATCTTTTCAGCAACGATCACGTAATCCTTGAAACATTCAGCGGTCATCCTGTTCAGTTTAGTGATGAATTGGTTGTCGAGTAAGGATGCTTCCAGTTCAGCTTGTATGTAGTCAGAGACTCTATTGAGAGCATCCTCATGGGACACGATGGATGTGTACTTGGTTCATGTTGTTTTGGATCCAATGTGCCGGGGCGTGCGTTAAGAGCATAATATCGCGTTTCAAAATAATTGAGATATGTGCGACGATCTAAAGAAGCCTGGGTATCTCTCAAACTTCGAAGGCGCTCCCCTAGAACATACGAAGCTCCAGTTTAGAACAGAAGGTGAAATTTGTTTTCCCTCCCTTCGCAAGATGAATCACAGCGCGTGATTGAAATTGTCCACGGCAATTACATCATTAGTGTGCTGACCGAATTTTATCAATCAAGATTTAAATAAACCGCTGAATAACGCACTGTCGGGGTTGGCCGCGACTGTATAGCCTTGAATAGAAATGAAAGCAGATTGTCGCAAAATAAATTTTACCCACTATAGGCCTTAGGCGAATGCGATGCACGATCGAACCATAAGCACAAGGTTTTGCCAACAAAACAGTCTTTGGCAACAGCACTTTCATCATATCATATGTATCAATGATAGTCGTGTCCTTTTAGCGCGGAGTTTTGGGCGGCAGGATCGTGTAAGAATGCCTACAGGCCAATTGAGTAATACGTTGGAGACCAGGTTTTTTAATATTGAATTATTAATATGAAGTGACAGTGAGGACGCCAAAATCACGCCAACAGCTTCACGCCGATGCTCTCAAGCCATGGCGCGCATCCACTTGTGCGCATATGAGCGGCTCATGTAGCGGCGAAAGTGTCGGTAAATACTCTTAGTCCAACCAGCTACACGGCATTGTAGCAATCAGATCCAGCGACTTGCAAGCCAAGTATTCGCTGGCATTTAATCTAAGGCTCACATAAGAGTGGCCTCGCAGAGTCAACCTTGCAGTCTAAGCGCGATAGATGCTTCAGTAGCGATAAGATTAGTGCTGACTGAGGGAGCGAGAGAGGGAAGGTGCGCGCGGCAGATAGATCGACATTATTAGTTGGCTCGTCCAACACCTAAACTCCTCTCTCATCAAAGCAGTCTGTGTGATCATAACTAACTAATTCTCAAACAGATCCGAAACTAACAGCAACAACAATTGAATAGCAAGGCAACCAAAGGAACAGGAAATCAGACATGGATCTGGTAGAGAATCATCAAATGTCACCCAACTATACGTTCATGTTCCAATTTGAAAAGAAGTTTCAGCACATCTACACAAAAGAATGGATGCGAAACTATTGGCACACATCCTTCTATGCCGTCGCCATCTACATGATCGTTATCTTTGGCGGTCAAGCTTTCATGTCCAACAGGCCAGCATTCAAATTGAAGAGGCTCCTGACTGTTTGGAATATATCATTAGCCCTGTTCAGCATAGTGGGCACATTGAGAACGCTACCTGAACTCATGCATGTGTTGCGACGATTTGGATTCTATCACTCAGTTTGTCATCCATCCTTCATAGAGGACGTGAAACCAAGCGGCTTTTGGACATGGATGTTTGCGTTGAGTAAGGTTCCCGAATTGGGAGACACTGTATTTATCGTTTTGAGGAAGCAAAACCTGATTTTCCTCCACTGGTATCATCATATAACTGTCCTGCTATTCACTTGGTTTACATACAGCGAATATACCGCGCCAGCTCGTTGGTTCGTTGATATGAACTACTTTGTCCATTCCCTCATGTACTCATATTATGCCCTCAGGTCCCTTGGATTCCGTATGCCCAAACAAATGGCCATGGCAATCACAACGTCTCAAATTGTGCAAATGATTGTTGGAGCTTACGTAATCTGGTATGCATATTACAGGAAGTCGCAAGGCGATGCGTGCAACATTACACAGGCGACAGCCTCTTTCGGGCTCATCATGTACCTATCCTACTTTGCTCTGTTCGCACAATTCTTCTACAATGCCTATTTCGGCTCATCAAAGGAAAGAAAAACCCTGGATAGCCAACAAAGAGGCGGCGCAAAGAGGGCAACTGGTAAGGTTGCCTCAAAGAATGACTGAAAAGGCGACTAAAATGGTACAACCAATGCAACTCAGCACATCATCATCATCAATTGACTCTGTGAGAACATAAATAATGAGTTTCGGATGTAGAAATTTATTATTGAATAAACTTTCCAGAACCCTAGTGAAAAGAGGTAAATCCATCTTAAATTGTAGCCCCTCCAACGGTCCATTTCCGTTGCTGCTCAAGGGCAATTCCTCTAATTTGATCGATAACAGATTTTGGCTCGGGGGATTGAGTTATTGCAGTGCCAGATACAATCATGTTGGCTCCAGCAGAGCAACATTCGGCCACAGAGGCGGGCCCAACTCCGCCGTCTACCTCGATGTCTAGAGGGAGGGAGCCAGGGTTTGCTTGTTAGGAGGATGAAGAATAGCAAAATGCGTTTGCTCGCATGCACAATCTGATGGTCGAATGTTAAAAACTTACCAAGTTCACGATACTTCTCCCTGAGGGCCCGAACTTTTGGCATCATATCAGACATGAACTTTTGACCACCAAAACCAGGCTCAACGGTCATGACCAAAACCATATCAACACTCTCAACAAAGGGTAATATGGTTTCAACAGATGTGTTTGGCTTGATTGCCAATCCAACCATCATTCCAGCCTCGCGGATTCTCCTTATAACCAATTCTTGTTGTTCAGTAGATTCAAAATGATAAGTATATTGGGTGCAGCCAGCATCGGCCATAGGCTCGATCCATCGCAAGGGATCAGCAACCATCATGTGAAGATCAAAGAATGTCTCCTTGCCCAGGTCTTTCCTCAAACATTTAACCACTGTATGGCCAAATGTTAGATTTGGCACAAATTGTCCATCCATAACATCTAAATGCAGATAATCGGCTCCGCATTTCAACAGGTGACGAGACTCCTCGCTCAAGTTGGCCAAGTTTGCATTTAGGATTGAAGGGCCGATTTTAATTTTAGGCAAAATTGTGGAAGCCATTAAAATGTTTGGATGCTAATGCGTGTTGCTCCCCTGTGGCTTTAATTAAATGTAACAATTGGTTGATGTGGCGCTAGTTTCAGGTATTAGGCCTGCCACAAACATGCGAGTACAGGTGGCTGCCGCTGCTGCGGCTGCGATACGGATGCCGCTGATGGCGCCAACAATCCGGGCTCAAAGTTTAGGTCCCTTGGCCAGGTTTGGAGTGAGGATATTGTTCACAGTTTCGTTAACTTGTTCAGGCTACAGACATTATTTTGGCCCACGGTTCGATTGCGGCTTAATTTCAGACGAGATTCTTCAATCCCTGACCGAAATTGCTTGCTATTTTGGCATACTGCTGCCGCTGCACAGGCCTCTCTGCTTGTGTTCGCACATTGCAATCCCGCACAAAGGATTGTGCGCGGACGAGCAAACGTGGCTAGGAATCAGAATGCGAGCCTGTTTGCTGGAATTTATCTAGGACTTCTCGTTCTTGTACTAGTGGTAGGACATGAAATAGGAATAGGACTTGCACTTGGACTCCAACTCTAACTAAAGCTCAGACCCTGACTAGGATTGCTTATCTTGCCTCCTAGCCCCTGGCTGTCTGCTCCCTTATCGCGCCACCAACCACCGATCAGCGGGTTCTGCTTTTACATGGTTTGGTTTAAAATGTTACCCTCGTTAGTCCAAGTCGAGAGCTTGAAGGAGTCGCTGCCCAGAAGCACAAGCTGATTTTGGCCCCAAAAACAGTCCACAAGTCGAAGCGCTATCATGTCTACAGGTTGTCTAAAGAAGGTAAGTGCTCCTGCTACACTTGAGCGCAGCCCACTCCTCCTCCTCCTGCACTAAACTCACCAACCAGGGACATCTTTCTCGCTATTCGCCCCAACAGCCAAGCCGACCTCCTCCGCCGCCGCCAATAGAATATCCCTCAAACCATCACCAATCCAATAGCAGCAGCAACAACTTCCATCATTTTAGCAACAGTGGAAGCAACCACTACAACTCGAACCAGCGAATCAAGGCGAGTAAGAGGGACGATTACATAAGGATAAGCGACTGCCACACTGGCTTGCCCCAGCGACCACCAAAGCCGATGGGCTTCAAGTCGCGGGCCTCAACTAGCTTCTCGTCGCTGAAACCAGCAACAAGCTCTTCGCACCTTTTACACTCAAGTCACCAAAAGTCGCGCTCGCTAACTGACAACCATCTTGGTTCCTCGTATTTGTATTTAGATCTCCCATCCTCGTTGCATTCGAAGAGTAATGCGCCGACGCCGCCCGCTATTGTTTACAAGACGGTTGACTTTTTAAAAACAGACGCGCTCAACAAATGCAAGACCGAGCGAACTATCGGCCGCGTTTAGCTACAGCGTCCACTGTAAGCAAACAAAACAAAACCAAACGAGCCACAGTGGGTATAAACCACAAATCTCTGAGATACAAAACAGGTGATAAGAAGCAAACATATGTGTTCATTCGAAATTAAACTTATTTCCAAATGTCGTGCGCAAGCTATCTCTAACAGATGAGCGAGTGTATTGTCCACTAACTTCTGGACCAAGTTAGACCCGCTTAGGTGCAAACAGACACACACTTTAGGAACCCGTCGACTGTCTATCTCTATGCTGTTGCATGGCCTCGGCAATCATCTTCGCGGCCTCCTGGTCGCTGCCCTTGAAAACGCGAATCCTCTTGTAGGCAGTCTCAACCATTTCCATAGCCTGATGCATGCCAGCCAGATTCATGTCAAGAGCGAACTGGTTTATGTCCTCGGATATCTGACGGTACGCGTATCTCAGATATACGCATGCCAGACTTGTGTCCAGACCCCGTTTGACACTCTTCCAAATGCGAACCAAGCGTTCGCGTTTAGAACGAAACTCGTCTCCATTCGTCAGCCTACTATGCCACTCGATCTTAAGCTCCAACTCTCTCTCGTACAATTTCTGTTCCCACTCGCGAGGTAGGACAGTCTTACCTGACAGTTGAATCAGAAATCGATTGATTAGTTCATCTAGCTCGCTTACCAGCATTCTGATTCAAAAGAGGGAGCTTGCAATCATAAGTCACAAGGCTATCAGGGGGTCCCCAGTAGGTCTCATATTGTTGATAAAAGTGTAGAGGCAAATTCAGTTAGTGAAGAAATTAGCCTTGGCTGGCTAACCCCCAAGAGATACCTACTCTTTGGCCCAGCAGGAAACCATTTCTCGCGGGACTCAAGCAGATGCTCAAGGTGCATTTCCATTGGTTTTATAAAGTGTTCATAGTCAATGTAAACGTATTCAATAGCAAGGTCTCTGAACAATGGGAAAACTTCGCTACAGGCAGACTCTTCCGGATACAAGAGACTTTCGTCGATGTGATCGAATTCCTGCAGTAAACCCCAAAAGTATTGCATATCTGAAAAGTTGTCCTTAGTGGCATAGATTTCGGATCTCAGATTGTCAATCATGGAGGTGAGCTCATTGTAGCCAGAGGGTTTGAAGATGTTTGGGAAATAAAAAGTCCAAAAACCAGCTTGCACAAGATGAGCTGCCAGAAATAGTAAGCAATTTGCCATCAGCCACCATGTCATCGGCTTTGAGGTGGCGCCCGCGAGCGATTGTTGTCTCGAAGGTTGTTTGCTTGTAACAATTTGCCAATCTCTTTGCTGTTCAGAGGTCGAGCCGCTGAGTTTGGGATCCATGGCGGTCAGAGTCATAGTAGAATCATTATCGCCACGCCGACTTTGTATCTGGTCTTCCGTGGAAACTTGGCGCTGATTCGCTGAAGATGGATCATCCAGTTCGGGAGCAGCAACAGCGGCTCCAGAAGCAGTACAGCCGCAACCTGTTTCGTTCCAGTAACAACCATGGCCTCTTTGATCATAACAACGGTCCGTTGCCACCATCATTGACGGAGAGGGCGGCTTCACATTGACAAGCGCGACTAATGATCAAGTCTAGCCGGCAAGTTCCGATGACAGGCTACGCTTTGTGTTCAGCTTGAGTCCGCTAATGCAGGCAGGTCTATCCGCCTAATTTAGATCCAAGCTCTCCGTCAGAGGGCTTCGTATGCTCCGCTTCTTTTGTCCGATGATATGATATGATATGATATGAGACGGTTTTGGAATGAACAGGGTCACAAAGCAAGCAGCTGCATTAGTTTTGCTGGCTCAATCCACCGGCAGACAGACAGAGACAAACGGAGAGCCCGGCATCAATCTGAAGCGACGGAGGGATTGACGCTCTAGGATGATTTCTATTATTAGAAAACCTCAAAATTGGGCCCAGAAATTGAGTAATCCGCCCAAGTTCCACCGAGTTCGTCTACTTTGGCGCTTCCTCTCATGAAGACAACCAAAATTTGAGTGCTGCTACTGCTGCATCATCATTAACTGTTGTAAATGTTTAATTAGCGTGCAACCAGTCTAGGCGGCACTGAGTTGCTCAATGCCAATAGCGCAAATGACTGCCGATGAGAGCCAGGCTAGGCTAAGTTGATACTGGTAGGCTAGTGCTCGTTTCAGCTCCAACCGGCCGGCCTGTGATCTACCATCCCTAGTGGGGCGTCCTTTTTGAGGCCATGGTGGAGCAGGCAATGGTATCGGCGGCTCTTCGCTTCACTCTCACTGTCCTCTGCTGTGTTAGCTTGCGAGAGTCAGCGCTATACTCGACATCATTCGTCCAATGGGCCGAGCAGGAGTGCGAAAATCCCACTAAGTGAGCCAAACTCCTCAACTAGTCGGTTAGCTAGCTAGCTTGCCAACCAACTAACTAGCTCCCTTTGGCGAGCGGGCTAACTCGCCCGCTCTCTCCCTCTCTCTCTCTCTCTCCCCAACGATCATTGATCAATTTTGAGCGCATTGAAAAGGCGCCAAAAGCCGAGCGCCCGAGATATGGATCCTATGCCAGACGGACATGTCTCGTATCTAGCCAAAGAAGTAGCTTATAAGTAGCTCCTGGTGGCCAAGTGGAGTGCAGGAAGGAGGAGATCTAGCTGGAAACTGTGAGCTAGCCCAGTGTGGCCATTCAATGGCTCCCTTCCTTGCTCTCGCTCAAGCCCCACAAACTCCTCTCCTTCTGTCTGCTTGCCCGCTTGCTTGCTCGCCCTTCTGTCCGCCTGGCTGCTTGCGAGGCTGATCTAACCGTCCCACAATGGTTAGGCGATCCCAGAACTATTGGCGGTTGTGTTTTTGTGTTCGAGTTTGAGCTTGTGTTTGTGTTTGTGTGTAAGAGAGCCTGCGAGTAGGCGCTCGGCCAGCATGCCTGGCTACCTCTGCCGATTGCGTCTGGCCGGCGCAAAGTGTTTGCCAGCGACGTAGCGAGCGCCGCTCACGCTCAAGCAAGCGAACCAGCCAGCCAGCCAGCCAGCGAGACAAGCGGGCGGGCAGGCAGGCCGATTGGGCAGAGGGCGAGCAGGCAAGCTAGTCAGCGGCGTAGCAGCTCGCTCGCTCACACACAAGCACGCTCAACACGGTCACAGCTGCAGCCTCTGATTGGGACTGTAGAATTTTCAGAGAGAACTCCAGCCACTGGCGCCGCCGTCGTCGCTTGTAGCCAATGATGGCCAGATTTTGTTTAGATACAGATGTCTATTTATCTCGCTCCCGGCCCTTACCTTGCTAGTGCTAGTAGCCGCCAAAGTCAAGTGTCGCCGCCAACACCAATTGGACCAGCATGAATTCGCCCCATCATCCGCATCATGGCGAACACCATGATGTCCACCAGCAGCGCCTGTTGTGGTTCTTCAGCTTTTGCAACCAGAGGAGCAGTAGCTCGAGCAATAGCTCCTCAAGTGGCGGCTCAACCAGACGAGCTGGCACCAGTTCGAGGAGGAAGGCCAGCAGTAGGAACAAGTTTGCCGCCCAATACCAGCAACAACTGCAACAGCAACAGAGACAATCATCGGATGTGTTTGGTTGTGACCTTATTGAGCATACGCGATCCTTTGGCGATGGCGACTCAGTACCATGCATAGTAAAGTCTTGCGCTAGGTTTATTGAGAAACATGGCATAATATTTGGCATTTACAGATTATCCGGAATGCGTGTCAACATACACAAGCTGAGGCAAGATTTCGATAAAAACCCAAGGATAACCATGATTGACAGCGAGTCCATCTCGAATGATGCGCATGCAGTTGCTTGCGTTTTGAAGCAATATTTTCGTGAACTGCCAACGCCTCTATTGACATTCCATATGTACGAAAAGTTCATAGAATTATTTAAACATAGCAATAGTAACAATAACAACAAGGATGATGATGATAATATCAGTAGTAAAACGACGACAACTAACAGGTCGAGTATTGGCGAAACCAGCAACGACGTCGACAACGAAAAAGACCAGAACGATGATGATAATTGCAATACAACCACCACTAACATCATATGTGATCAAGGACAAACTTTAATCGCACATGACAACAATCCGAAATCCACCTCAACTGCGTCAAAGCAAACCCGTGGTGAGCAAGCCATCACCACCGCCCCAGACTTCAAAACAACCTCCACTTCCAAGCCCACGCAAACCAAACCAAAGTCACCTACATTGTACAAGTCATCAAAGGCAATAGCAACAGCCCGATCAAGAAGGCAAACACAATTTACCACATCCGCGTCGGACTCTCAACTTTTGTCACTCTCATCCGTTGTCACAACAACCACATCCGATATCAAGTACCAAGTTAAATTGGAGGACCTGAAAAAATTACTACACCAGTTGCCAAAGGCCCATTATCAGACTTTGAAATTTCTGATGCGCCATCTAGCTTGCATAGCAGAGAATGGCCAGAAAACTGGCATGGACTCTAAGAATGTTGCTATAGTTTGGGCACCCAATTTACTTAAACCCCGTGAACTAGAGCTCTCGGCGGGCTTAGAAACTTTACAAATTATAGGCTTGCAAGCTGTAATCACTGAGCAACTAATTAAGCATCATGAGTTCCTATTTGAGCAAACGGATAGTGATTCATCACAAAAATCATCACCAACAAAGACAGAGCTAATCACAGACATGACAGTTGACAAGTTTCACTTACATGTTTTGGAGAATGTGGCCCCATTTTGTGAGCAGCGATCTAACACACCTGTAGCAAAGCAACAAAATCTAGACCAGCAGACCTCTTGTCCTGATAAGATGGATGAGGAAGAGTATAGGCCTTGAGTGAAATTCAACGCTATGACGACGATTAAACATGATAAGAAGCTGCACTTTAAAATAAAGCTACCCTTAAGAGAACTCGTAACTTTTTGTTCTCGCATACCAATCATCGATGTTCCACCACATCTTGCAGAGGCATGATTCCCCAATCCATTGGGATCGACCTGTATTTAGGCACTGATAGGCCTGGACTGTTCGGCGGTCTCTTAGTCGAACGAGTAATATGAGCAATCGATTGATACGATCGAGAGCAGTACGTTAATTGCATCCGGTTTTGAGTTGAACGAACGGTGCGCAAAATATTTTCTTTGTGCTTATTCATTTTGATCGTAGTATATTTGAGAAATTATCTAATCACAAACGATGACAGAATAGACAAAAACTAAACAGGGAACCAAAACCGGATTGATGGAATGTATGATTCATGATCATAAAAAGCTCGCTCATCAGCTTTAACGGTTCGCGCAACAACCACTCAGAAGAATAAGGTCAAACGGATGAGTTCTCGATAGTGAGGGGCAAAGTTTTGATAGATCGAAGTCCTACACCCATCTAATTCCAACCACTGATGCAAAGCACACTACTTAAATGACCAGTCGGATCGAGAATTCTTCGACTTGCTGGTCAAGAAGGAATCAGAACGATAGCAACGATTGACTTTCCTGATATCTAACTGGCATATAAACTTTCAAATATCGAGCTATCGAGTTGATTGGCAACCACTGAATCAGATGTTCGGATCCGATGGTTGCCCCAAACGGCATCAACGTCGTCAACCAATTTCTGTGATCATATATAAAGATGAGCGATAGGGGAAGATGTCCCTAGGGACAATTTGTTACCTAGAGCTATTCTTTTGGCTAACTCGATGCATCTATGGAGCAGGTCACCGGCATCGAAGAGGCCACCGAACTACCAGTCTAGAGTGGGTCAGGCAAATACGAGAGAGTTTAGCGAGAAGATACACACAATGGGGATACTGTGCTTAATTGCGGATATCGACGAAATCGGGATAAAGTGTGATCCAACGGGCGTTGGGCTGCGGCAGATCGTGCATCTAATAGCAACATTCTGGCTTGATTTTGTTGAGATAAGGATGGTCGTTTTTTCTCTCCTATCGAAGACCTGATTGGTTAGTGTGAGGAGAAAAGAGACAAAAATATTGGCGGTGCTACGACTCCAACTTGGCCAATCTCACCATTTGAGAGGTTCAAGCCGGCATACGGAAGAGAATCGCCCGACTTAACTAACAAGAGTTAGTCAGGCTCTTCAAACCTTACATCATTTAGTTTCAACAATAACGCTTTAATCTAATGGCATTCGAGTGTCTAGATTATCCCTGTTCAAATGTCCAATAACTGTCTTGGTAGTTTCAGGAGTCACAATAACTGGGACTCACTGTGACGCTTTACGTCTGTTCAGCGCAATCATTTCATGTGGGTGGAAGCTTATTTCAGTTGCTAAGCCACAACGATAGAGTTTCACTACTCTTGAAATTAATCTAGATACTAGACGAATCGAAACCGTGTTGTTTATTCTAGTTATCATGACAGCCAAAATTGTTGGGGGATCAATTAGGATGAGCAGATACTCTGGTGAGCGGCGCGAAGATTTCGGAGCCGGTTCTTTCATAGAGTTACGTTTGCGTGCTCGTGAAGAACATGGAGTTTAGAAATGTGCAATTTATAACAAATTTATTTTTACTCATCTCACCTTTTCGGCCATAAAGTATGTTTGACGACCAACTGTCAGGGCGACGTTTTCGAAATTGGATAGTTGTTCGCCATTTAATAAGTTCAAAGTGGTCATAATCGTTAGATTGGCGGCCTTAGGAACCGATGATCTGTCACTCAATGTCGATGTCTAGAGCAACTAAAGCAGTGAAACTGATCAATACATAACAATCCCAAGAGCAACCTTACCCATCTGCCTCAGGAGACTAACAATAGAGAAGAGACCCTCTACAAAGATATTCCGTCCAATACAGAGTACATGCCCAAAGTAAACTAACATGGCCATCAGCTCAAAAACCTCTCCATCCCTCTGGGCAAAGATTGACCAGATAACAAAGGACCAGTTGTATTATGCACAAATGGGCGTGGGCAATGACGGATCAATGGAAGGTTGGCAGTTGTTTGCCGAGGATGGACAGATGAGATTGTATACGCGCGAACTTGAAATTGAAGGCCTTGTATGTGATCCATTGAAAGCGGTTCATATAGTTAGAGGTATTACTGGTTACGAAATGTGCCATAGATTTTTCAGCCCAGATACCAGATTTGAATGGGAGGAAACCTTGGAATCTATGAGAGTTCTTCAAGAGCTTGACAAAGATACTTTGATCTTTCATCAAATTCATAAACGAATTTGGCCAGCCGCTCAGAGGGATGCGGTATTTTGGTCACATATACGCAAAGTTGATCGACCTAGATCAAGTTGTGTAATTAGCGAAGGCCTGAAATTGCATAATGTTTGGATAGTTTGTAACAATTCCACCGATGAGCTCGACGTACCCGTAAGTTTTCATAAACATACAAACCCTCTTCATAAATGGTCCATCGAGCTAATCTAATCGGAACTCCCTCCTTTGACCAACTTCAACTAGCTCGAGAGTTGTGTCCGTGTTAGGTTAACTGTGAGCTTAGTTTGTGAGACGTACATTCCGGTTGACTCGGATCCAGATAAGCTTAAAAGAGAAGAGTTGACGTGCAAAATTATCTACTCCTCCACAAGTAAGTTATCTCGCCCCTCTTGAATATTGACGACACACGAATCTATCTCGCTGACTTGTAAATTTTTGCCCACTTTGAAATTCTACCCTCAGTCAACCCTGGTGGATGGGCTCCTGCTGCAATACTAAGGGCTGTCTATAAGAGAGAATATCCTAGATTTTTAGAAAACTTCACAAACTACGTGATCGCCTCAACTAAAACAAAGGCAATCGTACTGGAATAAAAATTTTTGCTTAGATTTAGGTCGTTTATTATATTAAACTCAAGCCTGAAGTATAAGTCAGCTGTGTGGTTGTTGATTGATTTGTTGTTTCTGTGTCCACTTCAATCAATAAATCGTCGTTGCCCCCAATAGTTTCTAAGTCTAACAGATTCGGTGTTGCCTTCTCTTTGAGAGTGGGAGCCTCAGAAGGTCTTGGTCGCGGATTCGATGATATCGTCTTAGACGTTCCCGAGCCTGAAACTTTGTTCTTCTTTTGATCTTTCATCTTCTTCAATTCGTCATCAATATCAAAGGCAGGAGGGGGCGGTCCCGGATCGATATAATCTTGGGCTATGTACTTCTTCTGCTCATACTTAGCGCGTATAAAGGATTCTAGGGCCGTATCGGTTTGCGGTCGGCGAAAATCGTCGGGCAGATTTGCCTCGTAAATGGCCCTAGCGCGACTGTTGCCCATTCTTTGTACATAGGCCACATGTTCGGGTTTCCAAGCATCCAGGTTGACTGACTTGACTTTTGATATATGCACGCCTAGATTTCTGTGGATCCCAGCGCATCTTATGCAAAGGAATATGCCGAGATTCCAAGAGGCCCAGCGAGGACCTTTAGCGTCGCAATCGACACAATACTTGTTATCGTCGTCTTTCAACAAGACTTCAATTAGGGATTGACATTTGTCGGCTATCAATTTCTGCCTCTCACGATCGGCTTTCGACTGAACCATCTTTTGATATAAATATTGCGCGATAGCAGCTGCTGCAATCGATAAGAGTAAATTGGAATGTGAGGTGTTGTGAAAATCGATTAATTACGCCCCGGCTCGGCACTGAAGGGAATTAATTCGTAATCAAGTGTAGAATCAATGTTAGATCATGTTGTGGGGCTGATCCTTGCCGTACTAATTATCTCTGGTTTCGATTTTGGGGATAAAATACATTTATTCGCTCAGGAAAGCCAGAAAATATGGCCCAGTTTCGGCTCACTCGCCAGTATCTGAACATTGGAGCGGCAGAACGTAGCTTCGGTTTTTCTATTGCATAGACGACGATGTTGTGACTAGAATCCCTAGCAATATTATTTTTATTTTAGTCATTTGGTACTAGCGTGAAGTTTGAAGGCTGAGAGAGTTCCTCATTGATTGATGTTATCTAGTATTTATTTATGGGTTTGAATTTCATAGCCCTGTTTGCACCAGCTTTTTAAAGTTCGAAAATATTCCAACACTATCAGACATCCAGATCTATCCCCGATCAAGCCCTGAGGGTGGTCAACGTGTGACGTATTCGCTATCCTAGCCTCTGCTATATCGTCGTCATCTTGTTTTTTCACTTTTGATCCTAGGTGAATTCGGTGGTGTCACAACATGCGCTAACGGTGGTCGCCAGAACCAGTGGCTGATCGTTCGTAGATGCTTTGATTTTGCGTTCTCGAGCTGCAACTACTGAGATACTTTCACACGTGATGAATGTCGGTGCTAAAAGCTTTACTATATTACATGCATCAATTATCACGGTGTATAGAGGGAAGTTTTCGTTTTTTCAGCACGAAATCTCAGTAGCGCTGGCACGGATTCAGCTGGAACAGTACTTTTCTCATTGATTACCATTGAGACGAATTCTGGTGGGGTCAAATCGTATCGTAGATTCAAGGCTGAAGCAATCTCGTTTCCACTATCAACTTCGTTACAACCAAAAGAGTCGACATAGACTCTATCGCTGAGCTTGTAGGTTTCACAACAAACTAAGGTAGGTACGTTCGATGCTCTAGCCATGAGGGCAACCTGGGATGTTCCGATGTGTGACATGACGTAACCGTTTGCCAACATTGAGTTGGCGCCCAATAAGACCTTCGTTGGCTGACGCATCACATATGAAAGAGAATTAATTAGAGTGTAGGAAACGTCAATAGAATTGCTGTTCAAAAAACTAAGCATCCGGCGCCCATTGAAATGTGGCGGCGAGTCCACGACTATAACTCGAAAGTTTTTGCCCCTTGTTTTGGCATGGAGTAGAACGTGTTGAACGATCGTAGAACACCCGTAGACCAAGATAACATCCTTTGCTGTAATGTTACCACTGATATTTTCGCAGATGCCTCTTTGAGCTGACCAGATCTCCTCATCGATGAAACGATCAATGAAGCTCTTCAACTGTTGCTTCTGCGCCTCGAAACTCTCACTTTCGTGTTGGTTACTGCCGCTACCAGCAATTCCTGCTGCCGGTGATGATGGTGACCTTTCTTGGTCCAGCTTTATGTCCGCAATGGCTTTGTTTGCATCTGCTTGGTTAAGTTTCAGTATCTCCTCGTTCAGCACCTTGAAGGCGTTAGTCATACTGACAGATAAAGGTCTACAAAAATCCAAGAAGTCTAGTGCCCTCTTGAGCGTTTGCTGTAGCTCACCAAGGGGTCTAGTGGAGGAAAAAGCAGACGATTTTGACATATCAAAACTTGACTGACGTTGAAGCGAAGGACTATGACCTGACGTGATGTTTAAATCGTCCATAATACTTTTAAATACAATCAACATAGCCACACAACGATGATTTGAACCAAACAGTAAATTTCCATTCATACGGAGACCAACTTTGATTAACATTTCGTTTGTTACATTGCTCTTGCTTGCAAAGTCTAATATCTGGTTAATGTTTTTAGCTCTAGAGGGGACATGCCTGACTATGTTAGATTGAGCTAACAGTCCTTCTGGGACATTTTTCGGCCTTAGTACCTCAATACGAACAGTGTCCGATGGATCCATCCTAGATATGATAATAGTTAACTGGTAGCTCTATATTTATTATTTTTGTCGAAGAAGAAGAAAGTTTCCAGCCTTTGAGAACACTTTCACACAGTTCTGCCCACGTGGTTTCTGCTTGAGTTTGTTAGTGTTTATTTCTGTAACGAGGCTGCGTTTACTTTTTGACAGTTCGCCCGACTCGCAAGTTTATTTTATTTTTAGTCGTGTGGTACATACTCGTGGTATTGGCAAGAATGACGACCATATTTGCGTTAGTGGGAATAGCTTTAACTCTTAATCTAGTGACCCTTTTCACTTCTAGTCAGTTAGCACCCAAAAGTCTAGACCCGTTGGCCAATTACTTCGAACAAGAGGATATTATTGTAAATATAGATGCGATCAAGGAGATTGAAGACCTGACACCGAAGAAGAAATGCGATAAGTTTAAATGTTTCAACGTTCTGCATTGTGAAATCAATCAAGCCAAACAGCTTTCCTACTTTGTCTATCCGCCGATAAGCTTTTACGATTCGGACAAGAACTTACTCTACTCTACAAGATCCATGATATCTCGAGAATACTGGCAAATACTCCACACAATACTCTCCAGCTCAAGAGCAACGTCAGACCCAAATAGAGCATGCCTTTTTGTTCCTAGCGTTGATCTCACTTGGTTGGACCGAACTAATTCCTCTCTCATAAGGAAATTGTACGAGAATCTCCCCTATTGGCGATTCGTCGATGGAAAGCCGGGAACAAATCATCTTACAATATCTCTAGATCCATTCCAGAACATGAACTCCCTATCGAGTGCAATCAGTAGATCTTTACTGGTCGGCGTCAATTACGACACATGGACCCTCCGGCCAGAGTTTGATTTGAACATTCCTTTCGTAGACAGTCTTGATGATGGAACATCGAAAAATGATAGGGAAACTCAATGGAAACTTATTATGACTCAGCTCAGCTCACTCGACGAGACCCAGAGGAAATCCTTGAAGCGTTTGGAGGAATCGATGCGAGGAGAGCTTTTAGTTTTGGGTCATGAATGTTCGGTTCAACGAGCCGTGAGCGACGTTGTCGAATATTTGAGATGTGCTAATGATCGTGATGATATACTCGCTAGGGTCGACAAGACCGCATGTCGCTGCTCAGAGGACAAGGTCCTGGATTTCTCCTTCCCTAGTGTCCTCTCATCCGCCCAATACTGCCTAATCCTGCATCTAAAAGGAACTCACCCTTTCGGCGATTCCAATACTTATCTCATAAGCCAAGCAATCAAACATGGTTGTGTACCAATTATAACAAGGGATTTCGTACTACCCCTCAAAAGTAGCCTAAAATGGAACAAGATATCATTTTCGCTCACAAACGAGCATGATTTAGAGAGCCTAGCGACCTTGATCTCATCGATTAAGCCAACTACCTATGAACAAATGAGGTCTGAAGCTAGAGAAACTTGGTTGAACCATTTCAAATTTGCCAGTCAAGTCGCTAACGACATCATGCTCCACTATGACGGGCTTATGTACCCGGAGATTCTAAAGCAATGAAGCATCTGCCGATACTTGGACAGAGACCATTCGTTAAACAAAAGAGCAATGGTTAATTAAACGCTTAATTTGATCTTGCGATGAGTGCAATATATGTTCTTATCGATGACATGTTATATTTAGCTATACACTGTGTGTGATCTAACAATTCGATTGTGATTAGCAAATCGCCATGCAGGTATTCTTGTTTAGCCTCTTCTGATCCAAGATAAGCCAGCCAATTTTCCGATCGTAGACTCTTGTAGACCATTTTGGTTGACGAAGACAAAGATTCAACGCATAGAGTTGAAGCGTTGAAACCACTTTCTCTTAGTATCATGCCGACTCATCAGTCGATTGTCGCTAGGCTAGAAGTTATGGCGAGAGATTGAGGGAGGTAAGATTTTTGCTTGCAAGTGTAAAAGTCTGCCAGAGTGCATGAGACGGACAAGCTGCGGCCGAAGTATGTTTGCAAATCCAAATGGAATGGGCCTTCGGAGTAGCTCTGCCGTTGCGCTGGTCGTGGATAGACTTAATATGCCGGCGATGATGAACTTTCGCTTAAAAGCCTGGAAGAGGAGGCGGATTTGCTGAGCATCTGATTAGGTCGGCGGCTCACTATTGATTAAAACAACGTAAGAGTCGATCTCTTTTTAGGATTCTGGAGGTGAATCATCGCGTTCATGGTGAGCATTAACAAAAGATGGGCTGATCCGAGACTTCATCCATAATCCCGCAGTTCAAAGTTTCACACCTTGTTTCAATTGATTGAATTTTATATCTATACCAAACTTAGTGGACCATTCGGATGTTTGCATGACAATCATGCTCACGGGTCATCCCGTTCTAGCCAAATTTTCCGCTCTCTATCTCTCTCCCCCGAAATCGTTAATCGCAGCAACTCCTTAGAGTATCGCTATTGCTCCAATTTGCGCCGAAACCTCCTGGTCTCGATCGCAAACAAACGCTCACAAGTGTGCAGTTCCCTCTCAACCCAAACTTGCTCGTTATGGAGCCAGTTTGTTCTCGTCATGTTAGCTTGTCCGTCGCTCAGATAATAGTCCATTTGTTTGTTTGCCCATTCGCAAGTGAGAGTTTGTTTGTTATGCTCAAATAAGGTTTTCAACCAGATAGCCGTTGAATAACTGGCCTCGCTCTCATTGTCCTCATCCCGCTTACAATCGTCCGCCCAAACTGAACAACACCATTCTGGGCTAAGTGTCAATTTGAGATCCATCGATTCCCATCAACAAGCTTGAGATTCAGCCAAGAGATGCCGGCCAGATGCTTATCATGTTTGCCGACCCGAGCGCTAGGCGCGCCTAAGGCTGCCGCTCTTGAGACGTCCGAATTGGGGCCGATCGTCTGTGGCAAACCAAACCAAACCCGCGCACTGGAGCAACTAGTTAAGTGAGATCCCTTTGTTTCAGGTCTCCGGTGGCGCCATTAGTTCGAAAGATCCGTCTCGCCTCCAGCGCTCGGCTGCTGAAATTCAGGCCGCGGATGCACTCCACGCATGTAGATGCGCTTGCCTGCATGCACTTGTAAGCGCGTCTTACGTAATCAGGTGTAAGTCAAATCGCGACTTGCGCACACTTAAAAGCTTGATGGCCAACCATCGAGCAATGGATTTGGTCTCTCGGGTGGAGCTTTGCGCTTCCGGCGCTGCGATAAGAAATCACAAAAGTTGCACTCTGGCCGAGTGGTTGCCTGGTGGCTGAGTTGCAGGGCGAAGCAAGAGTTTAGCCGCCGCTGCCGCCACTCGAGGCAGCCGCCCAATTTTTGGGGTTGCTCAAAACTTTCTAAAGGGGTTCTTGGCGCAAGAGACAGCGTTGAAGGAGCAGGGCTTAATGTACTCGCGCTTGTCCATTTGGTTCTGGAAGAGTTGGTCCTGCGAGTAGATTTGGCTCAAGTCGCCGCCAAGCGTCTCAATGCTTGCCAGATCCTCGAGGGGCACGCGCTGCACGAGCGGCCCAAGGGCCTCCTGCGAGCCACCGTCTAGCGCTAGCCGCGCACTTCCGGGTCCATAGGCGGCCGGCTGCTGCTGGTTGTGGGCCACGAGGCTCGAGGGCGCCGAGCGGAGGTTTGCGAGGATGAGTAGGCGGAGGAGGGCCTGATCGACGGACTTGTCGTCGCGCACTTGCGCAATCAGGTCCTGCTTTGCGGAGTCAGGTGCATTGTTTTCAGTGTATGGATCCGGTTGTTTTGCAATCGGCCCAGATTTGGGTTGCGGCCGGCGGGGGGCGGAGAGTGCGATTGGGAGGTGGAGATAGGAGTGTTGCATTAGCTTGATGCTCAATGATCTTGGGCAGGGCAAAGCTCCACTCTACTTACAGACAATTGGCGCTTCATAACCAGCTCCTCCTCAGACAATTGCTGCTGGCTCGGCGCAACAGATCTCTGGCGCCTGAGTTGGCGCTGGCGGGCCGCCTGTTGCACCAATGCCGCAATTTCCGGCCCATTGTCGGCGTACAATAACGGTTGTTGTTGTTGTTGTTGCTGCTGTCTTCTCAGCAGCAAGTTGGCCGCTTGCTGCTGCTTGAACGGCTCCAGTTCGATTCCTCCGTCTTGCTGGAGTTGCTGCTGCTGCTCCAATCGTCGCGACTCCTTCAGGCTGGCGCCCTCAGACTGCTCGGCCAGGATGGCGAATGCAAGCAAAAACAGGATGCCAACCAGGCAGCGTTTATCTTGTCGCGTGCTCATCTTGTCGATTTCCTCCTCCTTGCCTGCCTCTCAGTCTCACTTCCTTCCGTTGCCTTTCCCGCTCAGTGTGCTTGCTTTGAGGAGTGTGAGGATGGGAGATTGAACATTAGAGGGAGGCACTTGACTTGAGCTCCAAATTTGTTGGCCGCGCTCGCTGCTCTGCGTTGCAAGTCTCGCTAGCCGCGAGAGTTATATACAGATGTAACAACTGTAACGACTCAACCAACGCTAAAACCCACTTGCTCCAGTATGAAACGGCCGCTCCTGGTTTCTGTGTGCTTGCACCAGCCGGATGCGCAGATCTGGCGGCGCGATCGCAGCCAAAGGTCTCGCAATCGAGCGACCATTTCAGCTGGCAAACCGCTTTGGTCTCGTTGTTGCTGTTGTCATCGTCGTCGTTGTGTCTTCTACCACCAGCGTTGCTCGTCTGATGGTCACAATCGTGGCAAATCGACGCCGCGCTTGGCCGGTCGGACAAGCAGAGCAAGCGGCCCTTGTGGGCGCCAATTTGGGCCAGAGAAGGGCTGGCGTTAGGAAAGCAAAGCAGTGAGCTCTTATCGCTCAATCTCCTGCAACATCCAGCCAATCAAAGGATATCGCGCTACTTGAGCGCAGATATCCTTGCGGGGGTTTTCTCGCTTGCTCCTTTGCTCGGCAACTCAAGGCCTCTGGACCCCCGAGGCTGGACACTCTAGCCATGGATGACGTTTGAGACGAGACCCGCGCAATCCAGCTAGACGCTCGCTCCTGGCACCAGCTGACCCGGCGACCCCCAATGAGGCAAAACCCGTGCCTCTTGTTTGGAGCCAGAAATTCAAGGAGCCAACTTGAGGCTTCTGTTTTGTTTGCAAATAGATGGAGCTCCTTGAATGGGCTCCCTTATCTCGCTTTGTTGCTTTCAAGTTCAACAAAACTGCTTGCTTGCGTTCGCTTGAACTGCAAGTTTTAGCATGACGTCCGACCAAAACTCGTCGCAACAAAATCAACTGTCTAGCAAGCAACTTACCTTGGAACAAATGCGCGCAATTAATCGAGTTCCAGATGAACATTTGCTCAATCTCGCCAAAATGAAGCCAAGTGTCGCCTTCCTTGCGGTCCAATTCTTTGCTTCCACAGGAGTTGGATCAATTCGTCTGTTGTTTGGGTGTCAAACTTGAAACTAAGCGGCCTACCAAAGCTAGCAGCTCTATTTAAGCTCGAAATGGACTCGGCCAAACGCCAGCATCCTCGTTTGTGGCGGCCAAGTTGCGCTCAAACGGGTGCGCGCGCAGCTCGGCGCGCTAAAACCAAGACCAACTTCCGCTCTTCGCGCTCCAACTTGATCAAACGGAAGGGAGCAGTTGCTCGCTCGAGGCTCGCGCACTGGCCAAAAGGTTGGTTTCAGTTTGTAATCATCATCATGATTCTCATCGTGGGCAGAGCTGGAACTCTTGGCCAACGAGGGGCGGCGGGTTTGCGGCGAAGCTTGGAGTTTAGGTAGGAAATCTGCATGTGCTGCTGAGTGGTCGCCCGATTAGGATGAAAATCACGCACAGGTCTTGGTGCGAACGAGCGGAAGCTAATAAGAGAAGTGGCTTTGTCAGCGCAGGTGCTGGGTTTGCGGCCGCGACGAGTCAGCAGCTGTCGGCCGATGCATCACCAGCACTAGAGCTCCATCTCCATCCCCATCCTCATCCAACCAACCGACTGCCCCAAAGCGAGCGTTAGTTGGGTTTTAGCAGAACCTCGCTGGACTAGCTCGGACCTGGCGCCCGCCTGAGCTGCTTTGAATGGCCAAGATAATCAGAGTGATTGGATGCAGGAGGAGAAGGCGGAGGCACGAAGCCTAACCGTCGCTGCCTCACTATTGCTGGCCAAGCTAAGCTCCTGAAACTTGCGTCCACCGCTTGCAAATGTTGGCCCGCCAGCCACTCGCTACTCGGCAAGCGAAGGTAGATGGCGACAATAAGCTTTGCAGGCTCGAGTTGATGTTTAAAATATAGCATCAATATTGGTGATCGTTTGCAGCTTTTCGACTTTCGTTTCAGTCCACTAAACCGGCTAGCTGGCCGCACGACAGGCTGAAATCAAGCAAAACTGGCCACCAGCCAGTCTGAGGGGAGGCGAGACGAGGCAAAGCTCGCGTTGGACAGGATCAGTGACCACTAATGGCAACCAAGAGTGGACATTCGAGCGAATTGGCAATTTCCGCCAGCGAGAGGTGAGTCAGCACTCGGTGGCCGCTTCTGGAATCGGAAGTAACCAGCCCCCTGTTTGCTCGGCCTGATTTCGGCCCGCTCCCGCCCGTAGACCACTTCAGAGATTGCCGCCACCAAGCTCACGGGTCAAACAGTGGAGAGAGATAGGCGCCAAGGTTGCGGCAGTCATTTCAATTCCATCGATTCAATAATAACCTGGCGACGAGAGAGTTCACTTTGGCCAACTCCGCCGCTGGGACGCATTTGGCCCATGCGGCAGCTAGCGACTTTGCGCAGTTTGATGCGAGCGACTCGCTTGAGTTGCTACTGCGTTTTGTGAGCTTACAAACATGTTACGATAATGAGGCCCAACTTGGAGCGCGCGTGTCGACGGGCACGTTCCAGCTTCCGGCGGCGGCCCAGCATCGAATGTTCGAATTTAGAGCTTTGCCGTTGAATCTGGTTGCACGTGATTGAGTTATAATTAGTTCCTTTCGTCCATCATCCTCAGACCGAAGGGGATGGCGAAATTCCGATGGAGTCAATTAGTGATACACACATACGTGAGTTGCGCTCAGGTGACTGGTTGCAACATCCGGTCGGTGAGCGCTGCCGGCTCTGGTTGATGGAGCGCGGCTAACGAAAACAACTTTGCTTTAGTAGCATACTGGGCCAATGAGGGGCAAATTGAGCCCAGTCTTCGGGGAATCCGCACCGCTAGCGAGCTCGTCTACTCCCCAGAGAGCGAGATAGCTGGTTTTGAAGCGTGCAAATGAGGCCAATTGTAGAATCGCTCTTATAGTCTGCGAGTTTTGGGCTTGGAAATGCGCTAGTTTGAGCAAGGCCGCGAGTTTTGTTTCTGCGCCGCTTGGGGGCAGCTGAGTCGCCACAGTTTGTGGCGGCGCTCGTGGCGCCACCTGGTAGCCGTTGACGGTAGCCTGTTTTTGCAGGCCTCTGGTTTTTACCTCGACGAGCAAACTTACGCGCGCCGGATGCGTTTGGGGGTTCGTATAAAACTGAAGTCGAGACTCTTTTAAGCATTACTTTTTATTTATTTCCTACACAATTCAGTCGTCTCCTTTACACAAAATCACCCAACTCTTCCGCTCTCTTTGGGATGAAGTAACTGGATTTGGTTCATAATAAATAGACTGTGCGAGTGGTTTCAGTTCACCTTTTGGGGGTGATTTCGATGATATCGATGTGGGACATGTTGATCCAAGCTTCTCTGTTTCGTTTTAAGCTGTCCAAGCCAGCTCGAGCTGATGCCTTTGCTTGCAATGAGCTCGGCCGAGTGCTTGCGTCCGGTTTGTCTCGTTCCAGAGAGTCAGCTCATTGGAAGCAAGTGGAAATCTACGCGCCAAAAGGCAGCCTAATTTGTGATTAGAGATCACCGACATTTGCACCCAACGGACGCAAACCAAGTCGACCTCAATGGGAAGTCATTGTCTCAGTGATCCTTGCCAAGCGTTGGCAAGATTCCTGGAAGTGAAGATTATCTTAGTAGCGCAATCTAAGTGTTGACAGCGCTGATACGTTCAATTTGCTGGTTAACCGAGCTGAGTTAAGTTGACTTAAACCAAGCTAAACTAGAAGCATGTGATTGCGTTGAAGAAGCAGGGAACATGACGGTTTGCCTTTGAAAAGCTATTGACATTTCCCTCGATGCCGAGCAAACCAGGTGAGATTTGGAGGGAGGAGGCCGATTGGACTTGGTTCGTCTGTTGGCCGGCTCCGTTTGCGCCCAACACGAACGTTGATCGGCTCCTCAATCGGCCGCTCGCTGGCCCGAGGTTGGTGGCCGTTTGCTCGTTGGCTGCCACCTGCTGCTGCTGCTGCTGCTGCTGTTGCGCCGACCTTGGGCCGCTCGGAATGTCAATGTCGAGCGTGGGCAGCTCCTCAAGCAGCAAACGCATCACCTCGTCGCGCTTGCTTGCCGACCTTGCTCGCTGGCCCAGGAGTCTCGGTGTCCAGGCCCGCTTTTGAACCGGTGCAACCGGCGCCGAGTTGGCCGCCGCCGCCGCCGCCGCCTCCGCAGGCAACTCTTGCTCGAGAGAGGCCAGCGCCAGCGCTCTAAGTGGCCGCTGATCACCCCGCTCGTCGCCAGCTTCTTGCCGGCGCTCCTCTTGCTGGCCGGCCGAGTTTGACCTCAAGGCGCGGCCACCAATCGAGGCGGTCGAGGCCGAGCAAACCATCAAAACAATCGAGATCACCAGTCTCATTCTCGCCCGCTCTCCAATCTATCGCTCTAATTTCACTTTCTTCCGTTTATTTTGCGCGCAAACTGCTCGCTGTTGCTCGTTGTCAATGGCCAACTGGCTCAGTCTTTGCCTCGTCCTATCTCAAGTTATCTATGATGTGTCTCTCTCTCGCCAGCGTCGATTTGATGGCCGAAAGGTCCAAGTTCATGCTTGTCGCTCGGCAGCCAGTTTGTTGACTATATTTGTGTCCAGCGATGCACTATTCTGGCCCGCCTCCCACTCTTCGCTTGTCCCCTCCTTTCGCCGCTTAAAACTTCAACTCGCCTCCCCCACTTCCGCGAGGCGCGAACAAAACATCCGAAAGGTTAAGGTAGAGGAGGATTTGCTCTAATTTGCAGTTAACTTCCTCGTTTCTCGCTGCCAAGCTAACAAGTTGCTGCCGGAAATAATGACCACTTTCACCTTGAACTGGCGCCCGATTGCTGCTAACAATGCTGATCAGTCAACTGGAAAACTTGGCTGAGCTGACTAGTTGTACAACTTTGCTCCTCTAGTTGCTTGCTAGTTATAAAATGTTGCATTCACTCCGACGCTTCCATGTAAAATGCTCCTGGCGGCCGTTTGCCTCCTCCAGAGTGACGGGCGGGCGCGAGATGAACCTTGAGAGAGCTAGGTGATAACTGCGCAAACTCCCGCTCGCCCACTCGGCGGCTCTGTGAGCCGTCCAATTGTGCACACCTTTCTCACGTTCTCTAAATGCGAGCAAACCGAGCGCAAGCAACTTGAAGCCGCGAGCAAAACAAACAGGCGCCCAAACATCCAGCAAGATAGTGGATCTTAACGGGGGTGAAAGGCTAAGGCCAGCGACACCGCAAGCTGCTCTTGCTCCAGAAACAGTGGCTCACGGTTGCGAGTGCCACTCGTTGAGCCTGTGTGCGCTTGTTGGTTAGTTTAGGAGAGCCACTTATTGCCTTCAGTTGGGGGAGCCGAGACAGTGCGACAGACAGACGCAGACGCAGACTTGCTTAGCCACTTGCTTGCCGAGTGAACTTGCAAGCCGAAGTTTGCAAATCTAGCCGAGATTGCACAAGCCGAAAGTGTGGCTCATTTGTTTGACTAACCATTGACTAAGGCGGCCTCTGATGAACAAGCCTCTGGAAAGCTCGGCCGCCGATCAATGCGCTCCCGCCCATGAATGCCGCCTGAACCTGGCCGCGATTCATGGCTGCGCCAGAGGGTCCCGTGCGCCGCCCTCTCTCTCTCTCCCTGCAAACCAGACACCTCTACCGGGTGGACATAAATAGATGGGAGCCGCCTCTGAGCCGGCTCAATGGGCCAGTTGGGCGCTTATTTTTAACCCTCGGCCGCCAACTTGGAGGGGTGGCGCAAGGATTACATTTGGACGGATCGATCACGAGCGGAAGCACGCGCTCTGAGTCACATGTCTGCGCGGTAGGCGCCTAGCTCCGTGGCGGCCCACCTCTCCGGGCGCCAGGTTCAAGGCTGCGGAGGGAGCTAGTGGCTGGGCGGCGGCTCGAGAGTCGCTGGCACGATCAAGCGGCTTGCTGCGTGCGCAAGCCGCTCACCTGCTTGCACTCGCTTGAAAGCGGGCGGCTCTCCTTTGGAAAGAGACTCCCAGAAACAGGAGCTCGATTGACTTGCACACACGTGCAGCTGGCTCGCTGAGGCCAGAAATAGCGGGCAAAATTGAGACCAGATGTTAGAGGATTCAAGAGTATGGATGTTTCGGTGTGACCTTGAGCGCCGCCCACCTGGAGAGTGTTGTGGCGTCCGAATGACAGGTGGCGCGAGCAGGATCGCTGCCCGTCGCCCCGCTCGGCTCGCCTTGAACTGCTCGGCCGGCGCCGGCGCCGCAGACGCGGCTACTTGAACGGCGAGCAGAAGCCGGCGGCGTCACAAGACAACGAGACAAGCAAAGCTAGACGACTCCTCCATCTGCTTTAACCTTCAAAGTGTTGCAAACTGAGCAGCAAGTCCAATTAACACGCTCAGACTGACTCACTCGCTGGCTCGATGGAAGTGAAGCAAACAAATTCATCTAAACTTTTGCTGGATGAAGAGTTGGCCAATTAAGATCGATGAATTTGATTCGAGATCATTGGAAATCATATGATGGCTTCCTCTGGCTCTGCGCTTGCACGTCAAAGCTAATGAAAATCCGCCTTCCAATTGCCGATCCGCCCACTTTGGCGCCTTCAGAGCGCGAAAACCCTGATTAAAATCTACAGTTTGCAGTTACATTTGAACCACGATTGTTGCGCTAGAAACATGGCCAATGTATCAAAAGCGGCTGGCGCAACCCGCTCGCCCGACGCTTGGCTGCCCCGCCCCTGGGGACGAGCAGAAAGCAGCAGCATAGCCTTGAAAATAAATAAAAGCAACCACAGACTTGTTGAGTGGAGCTCAACTCTAGGTGGCCGGCGCAATGGCGCGCCTCTCTTGCAGGTGCTCCTCTCGAGCTAGGCGCGCAAAGGGTTAGAGCTTGCAGCTAATGGGAGCCACATGGGCCCAGCTTGGGGGCCGACTCAAGCCTTGCGCTCGGCCCTCAATTCTCCAGCTACGGCCGCAACTCAGCCGCTGAGCAGTCTCTGCTTAGGATACGAGGCTGGCCGCTCAATGCGAGCAGGCCAGAGGGCGAGTTCAAGTTCACGCCCAATGGCAACAAATGGCGCTATTGCGGCCACAACCAGATCGTGTTTGAGGCGTGCAACCGATGGCGCTCTGGTGTTGCCATCGCACGATGAACATGGCGACTAAGAGTCGACATTACATGGAGCAGCGTACATGGAGCGAGAGTGTGCAGCAAAACATTGGAGCTGTACGATTGGAGCGAGGATTCTCGGGGACATGGACTCGGGCTTCACTCAATCATTCAACACTTCTTCCAACCATCCGCTCGCCGACTGATCGAGCTTAAACTTGAAGAAGGAGAAGCAACTTGTGATCTACATTGACGATCCACGAGCAGCCGGCTCCATTCCAAAGTAAGGCTACTTTGTCGCCTATAAGCCGCCGCGCGTCATCGCCATCGAGTGGCCGCCGGCGTCGCCATTTCCGTGTTCAAAATTCAGGGAGGCGAACTTGGCGCCAGTTCAGTTTGCGTGGATTTTAGGCTGACGCGTGGAGCGTCGACTCGCAGAAATTCAATGGTCCGCCTTAAGGTGGAGTTGCAAGTGGAGTTTGCGCACCTGAAGAGACCCAAGCTGGTTGGATTGCAAATGGAAGCTTGCCCGCCAAGTCCAATTGCAAGGCCTATAGTCTCGGTGGCGGCTGTGCGGCGGGTTGGCGCCAGAATGGGCCGGCGCAGAATCATATTGCGCCCAAGTGGCTTCGAATAATATCTCAATTTCGGGCCCGCCAATCAGCGCTCGCAGGTATCATGCGCGCCTCTCGCTCATAAGCATATCAATAAAAATTTATTAATCGACTAACCTTTTGTTAGGCGAGAGCAGGAAAGTTGCCCGAGCCTTTTGGAGCCAAACGATGGAGCTGCAATTGAGTCGCTCCCTCCTTTGCGCGCTCGGCGAACCGACGAACGCAAACAGGCGCGCAGGTAAAGGGCAGGCTGGCGGCGGCGGCGGCGCCACTTCCTCTTTGCTAGAATCATGATCAATCATGAGCGTAAGTTCATCCTAGTTGCGTCTGGCAAGCCGATGCGGCGGCGCCGCGAACATTGTTGCTTCTCCCCCTTTTCTCACCCTTTCACCGCCGCCATCCCAAAGCTGGCAGCTTCGATGGAGAGCAAGCCAATTATGTGTCTCTCGCGCTCTCCACTAGCCCAGAGGCTAGTAGACGAAACAGCCTTGCCTCCAATTGGTCCCCTCGAGCTCGGCTGCTCCTCCCAAGGTCAGGGCTCTCGGCAAGCCCCAAGCCCGTCTCTCTGGCTGCTCGATCGGCGGGCGCCACTCTGGCCGCTGGTTGTTGCTTAAAAGAGCAGCAGGCCCGAAGGAGCCTCGGCCAGCTTGCCTCAGAGGGCGCCAACTGCAGCCGAGGGCAAGAATCGTCGCCAAGCGAGTTTGTCTCTTTAAATCTGCCCCTCTTGCAATCACTCCAAGCTAGCTTGTGCCTTGATAACGGGCGTGAGTTGCACGTAACCCGGACGGGAGGTAGACTTAAGAAACTGCAACAGGTAAGGGAAGGCGCGGCCATGGAGTTTGTCTACGAGAGTTTGCAGGAGCGCACGCAAAGTTTCATCAGGCGAGCTGACGCAATGCGCGCGGCTCCCTAGCGAGCAGCTCCTCGCTTGCTTCACCTCTCTCGTCCTTGCCATCTTTGGCCGGACAATCGCTGAACTGATTGCTCAGGCGGCAGCGGCAGAGGCGGCATCAAGTCTGGGCCATAATTTACGACGCCAACTTAATGAACTTTGGCGGCAAAACTTGCACGGGAGTCGCATTGAAACAAGGCGCGTCCCCCCGCTGCTCCTCTCCAAGCCAGAGCGCGGCCAAGCCTAGCCTGCCGAAGCCAGTTAGCCAAGCCGCCCGGTGGCCGCTTGGCCCTTTGTTTTCCTCCTCCCCCTCGCGCCTTACCTGCCCCCAGCCTACGTGCAAGGCAGCCTGGCGCCGATCAAACGAATCCACGAGGCCAATTAAAGTGATGTCCCTCAAACTGCGCTCGAAATCCTTTGCTTGGTAGCGCAAGGTTTGGGCGCTCTTTGAAGTGCGCAAGTTGGTGGCGCAAAGGCGCTTTAGTCAGCTTGTTTCAGCGGCCTTGCCTCGAAAACAACTTGTTATTCAACCCGAACTCCGCGCTCATCAAAGAGCCGTCGCCAATCCCAAAGCTGAGGATTGGCCGCCCAAGTTAGCGCCGCCCGGCCCATTCAGTCGCAGCCTCGTCTGTCTACCTGGCCGCCCGAAACTCGCAGAGCAACTCGCCTGGTCCCATCATCTGTCTAAAGTTGGCTTACAAGACACGCGCGCCTACCTTTTCCCATTTCGCTCACCTTGATTTTGATTTGCGCCGAGCGCAAAACTCCGGCGCAAACCAATTGTTTCATGAATTTCAATCAAATTAGCTTAACGACCTGCGGCTAGACGAGCAGTCAGACGGGCGGCTGAGCGCGCATAGGCCGCCTCTTACATAACACGAGTTTTGCCAGTTTTGCAATCAAATTTTGGCCCTCGAAAACTATCGGTGTCAGGCGGCAGTGAGGCGGCGAGGCAGCGAAGGCCAGGCTTTTCGCCTTTCGCCGCCAGATTGTAAGCGACTGGCGCCGAGCCGACAAGTCGCCTCGAGCCGCCGCCGCCGCCGCCGCCGCCGCCATTAACGCCACTCCAGCCGCCGCCGCCGCCATTGTTCTTGGTTGAGTCTCGAAAAGTTGCGATCAGCAAACCTGGGATCAATTAGACTCCCCAGCAGAGGAATCCATTTGGCTCC
>Ga0209372_1000165_pt1 | contig 49533 bp, 35 predicted proteins | sample AgamicAtPe_FD_187170 | JGI IMG/M metagenome (GOLD analysis project Ga0209372, IMG submission 187170) | Agave microbial communities from Guanajuato, Mexico - At.P.e (SPAdes) (version 2) | ecosystem: Host-associated > Plants > Phyllosphere > Phylloplane/Leaf | place: Guanajuato, Mexico | collected... | reverse complement strand
CCAGCCAGCCAGCCAGCCAGCCAGCAGCCGAGCCCGCGACAATCCCTCTGATGACCACCGACTCTCCTCCACTTTGGCCCACTTCAGACCTCCAACGTCCGACTTCCGACTTCCAGCCTTGCCGAGCACGTGCAAGGCTGAAATTGATGAATGAGGCCGAGTTTGCTGGAGCTGGGCGCCAGCCTGGACCTAAAGAGCTCCTCCGCTGTCTGCTGCCCGCTGACACTGACTCAGGCTCAAGTCTCGCCCCGCCAAGACTGGCCGGTTTTAGCGGCGCTGGCAAAAGTTGATTGGGTTTGTATGTAAAGCAGCCGCTGACTGTCGCAGTGGCGCACTGGTCGCCACCTCAGCCGTCTCAGCCGTCTCGATGGGGCCTCGAAGGGGCTCCGAGGGGACAGATTTAATAGCTTCCGAGGAGGCGCCAAAGTTCACGGCTTCCGCCCGAGATGGGCGCCCAAACTGAACACGTGCTGGCGAGATATCGAGAAATGGGCCGATGGCCAACCGAGCGCGTCGCCATTGCAGCAGTGCTGGCAGCGGCGGCCGCAGACGCAGACGCGGCCGCCGCTGACGGCAACCCAAATGGTCGGCGCCGAAGCCAGACAAAGCGGGCGCCTCTGCGAGCTAACCGGATAGGGGAGCGAGTTTGAGAGGGAAAAATAATTCTCTAGCGAAGGAATTGATCTACTTTAACGCCTGCCAGCTGGCTCGCAGTGCAAACCGCCGACAACTCCGCAAAACAGCCGCCATTGCCGCTGCCGCCTTAGCTTCAAGACATGCGGTCGAGAAATGAGACCAAACTGAACTTAGCCGATCTGAACTGAACTGAACTGCATTGAACTGTATTGCGCCAGATGAGATGAGATACCGCGCGGTTGGCGCGCGCCAGTCCGGAAGTAGGAAGAGCTTGAAACGTAGATACACTTATTGATAACAAATCGCCAATTGAAATGGCGCCCGGATTGCCTCTAGCGCCCGCAAAGTCTAGGCCTCCTTTGCTCGCTCTCCCTCCTCCTTCCTATTTCGCCTCATCGTCCCCCCAACACTAGCCAGTCTCACACCGGCCCAGCTTTGAGATATCCGGCCAGATTCCGAGTGTCACATATATCTCGCCCTTGAGCGCTCGAGCGGCTCCACCACGGACGGAAGCCAAGTGAGAATGTAGCCCGGCTCGAGCACGCCAAGTGTCGATGCTCGCCCATTTGCGCCCTGTCCTCGATCGAGAGCTTTCACTATGAGGGGAACTCGACAGAGCTGATAGAGTTGGCCACCCGCCTTACGCAACCAACTGGCCACCGGCTGTTAATTTCAAAAAACAAACAACACTCCAGGCAACGTGAGAACATTGGGGCCATAAATCTTGACCGCAAATAGGAAAAACAAACAGTCAACATTTCGATTGCCAACGCTCAAAACCACTAAATGCCACCCTCCGCCCTCAATCCCATATACATCCGTCCCTCTCGTCCGTCCATAGGTAACTGCTTGATGTGACAGCCGAAACACGACTCCTTCGATGTGAGAGAAGGAGCGATGCGTGGATAGAGCTATCTAGTGACTTTTGGGCAACAGTCAAGTACCTGAGCACACTTTACTTTATCTAACACCATAAACCAATTTAGCCCTCAAGTCGTGAGATCCTCGTCAGCTTGTGGCGCCTTAGTTTCCAAGCTTGACACTAGCGCCATCTCGTCGTCAACTATCGTCCTAGTTTCATTTGTCGTCATGATATCAATCATTCGAAAAGTATAGTCTGTGATAACAACTGAATCTATCGGCTCCTCTTGACTGCTCTCTATTTTGGGTATCTCAATGAGAACTACTTGCTTCTTTGTACAACACTTTTGAACTGGCACTATGAGCCTGTTCTCAACGTTTGATACTTGAGTCACAAACTTGGTTGGCAACACAATTATGTGCGCTCCTAGACGATCTAATTGAATGAAGCGACCTAGTTGGGTGTAGTCAACGGCCAGATCGCCACTAGGTGGGTACATGGGATAGATACCATGAGTTATAATGTGCTTGTATAGTGAGGTGAAGGTGTTGACCAAACCCTTGTTGATAAATGCGGTACATTGATTGAGATTAAATAATACCTCTGCAGACGTCACATCCAGGAATAGGCCACCAAGATCGATTTGAGCAGGATCCGAGACAGACTTTATGTTGAACTTGGGCTTGATTCCTTTTCTTAGATAGTGTTTCAGGTCAAGCTCGGGACAGGGGTAAAGGTACATTGATGAAAAATTACAGGGTAGAACATCCCTGTTGGATGGAACAATAAATATTTGACACTCGTGCTCGTACAAGCCGTCGACAATTTTGTCGAAAACCATCCGCCAGTATGTGTCATAATGGGCCCTGATTCGTTTGTTGTCCATATCAACAAATGGTCCAAGAAGAACAATGTGCGTGGCTTCATTCGTCTTGATACTCTCGATCAATTTGTCATAGAGTTGCCAATCCTCTTGATCAGATTTCATGTAAGGACCGCAGGCAATGATTAGTTTCATTTTAGCGTCGGTATTTATCTTCTTTAGTGGAGGCGAGATTTTCATTGGATCTAGGAACTTAACCACCGTTAGTTGTCCTTTCACAGATGGTTTTGCTTTAAAGGCGACGATTTGGCCTGGAAAGAATGATTGCGGCGAATCAACAATGCTCAAGTCGAGCTCCAAAAGTCTATTGTCGGCCATGCTCAAGGACCCTCGAATTTTTAGCTGCTGAGTGTCCGGCTTCTCGTTGTCATTCGTCCAAACCATTCCAATGTAATAGTTGGATGTGCCAGACTTGTCATAATTGCTAAATTCTTTCACCTCGGGATAAGCGGCCAAATAGGCTTCAGCGTGGCGATCGATGAGGTTGTCGAAGAGGCACTTTGTGCTGCCGATTTGGATTTGTCTTGTAGGCATGTTTAATTGCTAGTTGGCTGAGAGTAGAGGCCGAGAACAACCCACTCTCAGCAGATGAGTTCCGCTATATGACCAAGAGTAAATGGATAACGATCAATATCTTTTTTTATTGGACTAAGTTGTACTTTGTGATGCTGATGGATGAAATTGTTTGCCAGCTGGTGTGCGTGCTTTAACCAGGGTGAAGTCACGCGCTTGCGCTTGTCAGTCTAGCAAAACTCTCAATATTTTACCCCTGGTCTTCTCCTGGTTCTCCTCGATGGCTAGCTTGCAAGCAATTGCGTGCATGGCTTTCATTTCGTCAATAAAGGCGCCAGGAGCCAAATTTCCAAGACTGTTGACTAGCACAATGTCGCCGCTGTCGAATTGGAGACTTGCCGATGGTTCAGCTGCGGCGTAGCGAGTAATTCCTGGAAATTCATCGGGCCAAGCGTCGAGAAACTTCTCATCGCTTGTGAAACCCGATATGTCGTCGGCGTCCTCGCTCATCATATCCAAAGTCCTCAATCCTTTGACCTTGAACGGGTTGCTTGGTGCTGGTTTCGGAGGTTTGGTATGAGAGAGTATCGCGAGCGCGTAAGAGCCATGCGATAATCTGAGGCAAAAATTTACTTCATTTTCTCAAATTGGATCAAGTTCGGGTTCTCACCACTGGGCGGCGTTGTGCCGGTTTCAAGATTGGGAATTCATTGCCTTAGCTGGGGCACATGTGGGTGCAATTATTTTACTCGGGTTCGTAGCGATAAGGACTCTCTCCCTCTTTCACGGCCACTTCCAGCAGCACCAGACCAAGGGGCCGCCGGTTGAGGCCAGCGTGCGGGAGGGGGAAGGCAGGGCGGGAGGACAATGGAAGTTTCGTGGTATAAATTGATTAGTTTGCTTGCGCCCCCTCCCCCTCTGTGGCTGGCGAAGAATTTGCAAGCAAGTCCTGGTGCTGTTGGTGGCCGAACGTGTAAAGCAGCATGCACGAAAACCCTCCTCCGCCCCCCAATCGGCGCCCGGCTCTCCAGTGGCCCTATCCACTGCCCTCCCCCTTTCCGACGAGTTCGGCCAAAACAAAGGCGGACTCGCTTGTTGGGCCGCACGCTCTAACCTGACGGGGAGACCAGAGATTCGCTCGCTTACGAACCGTCAACGCTGATTTGATTGGTCCGGTTTATCCACTTCCACTCTTACTCCAACCTCCACTTCCATTTCCACTTACTTCCCAAGGCTCATGGTCGGCCAGTCAGTCATCTGAGTTGGCCTGCGCGATCTGTGGTATTCATTAGCTACTCCAAGCGCTCGACCCTGGTTGACTGGTCGGCCTGCTGGTCAGTGGTGGCGGTTGCTGCCTCTGCTGCTGCTGCTGCAGGCAGCGCCGATGCCAGCCAGTGCACTCGCCAGTGAAGTTTGGCAGCGGCGCTTGTGTGCATAGCGCAGCAGCAGTGAGCGCTGCTGGCCGACTGACTGACTAGAGGAGAGTAAAAGCAATCCTGAAGCGGCAAAGGCGGCGACACAACGACCAGCGACGACAACAAAGCTAGCACGGCCTAAAACTCATAGGGCCGCGGCGAGTGAAGATGATGCAGTTTTAGTTGTTGCGGCCGCCACTACTCTTGCCGCCGACGACGCCGCTGCCTCTGCTGCTGCTGCTGCTACCACCCCATTGGCCCGCTGTCGCTGCCGATTGTGTGTTATTATTCTCGCTACCATTTGCATTTGTCACTCATCTCCATGATTATTGTCCATATCGATCGCCAACGAGCCAGTTATTTATTAGCAAAAGCAAGCAAACTTGGCCACTAACTTTCCACGTCTATATGCGTGTCTGCCCTCCACCGAACAGCCCGCCAGCCATAGGAACGGACGTCGCGGGGCGAAACTATTGCTCCTCTCCGATTGGCAGCCCCCTCGTCCATGGCCAGCAATCGCCAATTGCGGCCACCTCTTGGCTAGCTTAGTTTGGACCACTTAGAGACTGGCTAGTTGACACCTCTGAGCAGAGGTGTAGCGCGACAACATTGCAACCGGCCAACTATTGCCACCCAAGCCATAGCCCCTTGCCGCCCAAGTCCAGCAACTCGGAGCCACGAGCAGCAGCCCTTGTTGGCTCGCGCTCCAGGTTTGGCCCTTCGCGCCCTCCCTTCGCCGGCCAACCGACCTAGCTCGATTGTCTAGTCTCGAGATGAGAGGGCCACACGCTCTGTTGGTTCTACTTATCTACGGCTCTACGCTGCTACTTTTACACCAAAGTCTCATCGAATTGCATGCGAATCCCCTGACGCCAAGTCTCCTCCAGCGGCCGCCGCCGCCGCCACAACAAGATGACGAAGACACAGAGGAGACGCCAAGTCCTCCCTCGCCCGAATACTCAACATCGGCACAAGGCTATGACATGAATGCAAACAATTACTTTGACAACGAAAGACCAAACAATAACAACAACAATTATATCATCGATTTCAAGCGGCAACTACAAAACCATATTGTCGTCCATTTTTTGCCACCACTAGTCCAGGCGACAGTTTTAGAGAACGCCACTGCCATTCAATCTGTTCCAATAGCTAAAATTCGAGCCAATATTTCAATGGCACCCGCTTTTAATACATCATTATTCGACAGACTAGAACTAAGCTCAAATCAAATTAGATCTCAACTAACCACAACAAAAAGCAGTAGCCAATTGTTTCAAATTGAATTCTATCTATTGAACCATCATAATACGTTCGCAATAAGCAGACAAAGTGGTGAGATTTTTCTCAAACAAGCGCTAGCTAATTACAGCTACGTAATCGATGTCCGAACTGTCATTTCCTTGAGAGAGCAGACAAATTCGACCAATAACTCCAATCAAATCCAATTCACAACCCAGGTCCCAGTTCTAGTTGATGTGATTGATATTAACAATAGTGAGCCAGAGTCGGTCAAGAATGTTTTGAATTGCTTGGCTTATGACAATATTGATGTTTACACGCCCATTTGCACAGCCTCCTTCAAGGATGGTGACAGGGGAATCAATGCTGAGCTTAGCTACTCAATTTTGTCACTCGATGATAGCGATGGTAGAACTAATAACGTTCGAATCGATCCAAAATCTGGCTCCATTTATAGACGAAGCGCAGATGTGCCTATGTTACCTGGCGAGTTCAGCGAAATTATACTAGCAACTGACCATGGATCACCATACTTGGAGACGTCCATCAATAGTAGATTTAAAATTATGAGCTCCAACGAAACCTCCAACAAAGGTTTCAACGAGCGACCATATTTTCTTGACCAAACAAAGCTAAGATCACCGATAGCGCTGACGGGCAACGAGAAGCCGGGCGAATCAATAGCTAACCTGACCCCATTCGATCCAGATGGAAACACTCCAACTATTTACATCGTTAATGGTGATCCAGATGGATTGTTTGCTATTGACGACGGGGTACTAATTATCGCCAAGAGCATTGATTTTAGTGAAAAGAAGACTTTCAATTTAACTCTCACGCTCACAGATGGAATTGAGAGAAATTACTTAAATATGACAATAATAGTGCCGAAGATAGTTAGAAGTATTCCTAACAAATTCTACAACACAACGATATCTATGTCGAACAGCGCGATCGCTAAGAGTGGTTCCAAATTGATTGATCTATCAAGATTTGCTTACGATACAAGCTACGCCAAGTATAAGCTATATTCTGCGTCCAATCAGTATGCATATATGGCGTTCGGTGTCGATGAATACAGTGGAATTGTGACACTCACCAAGACAATCGACTTTAGATTCAATGGCCGACATAGTTTGATGTTCGGGATAGAAGACAATAGACTCTCATTAGAAAACTATCGCTCGTTCGTCGAACTTTCAATTGAAGTTAAGTTGGTCGTACCAGCCCCTCCGAGTACAACAACCACATCAACAAGCACCACAACTTCCACTACCACTACCACCTCCACCACAACGACAACGCCCACGCCCGCACCCTCTTCTACATCCACCACTACCACCACAACTACTACGCCCAGGCCTACTACAGCTGGAACGACGGCGGCAACCACAGCAATCCCACCATCAACTACAACCACAACAACCACCACGACAACGACCACCGCAAGACCTCACTCATCATCAACGCCTATAGTGTTTCGGCCAACGGTTTCAAAAACAATATCATCCACAACTCTTAGAACAACGACGACTACCCCAGTGCCAACCTATCCGATCACCATGTTCCCTGCATTCGAAACAACAAATTTCGAGATTTCCGACATAACGCCCAGGTATCCACCTCCCTTGATACCACCCACGACATCGATTGCCGATAAGTAAGTTCGAACAACCTGACTGATGTCCGTCTTATAACCTAATTAGATACTAACCAAAACGACCACCCTAATTCGACCAGTCAAATATCTGTGAAAGCTTTAGCACGTATTGTCATAGGCATTATGGCATCATTATTCTTCCTTGCTTGTACATGTCTATTATGCAGATGTTGCTGCCAAACTCCGAAAAGCAAAAGGTATCGGGATAAGAATGGTTCCCTATTACATCGGAGCTCATTCCATAGCCAACAGAGGCTTCACCACAATCAGAGTCCTAACGTTAGTGGTTCCATGTCGAGGAACATGAATTCCAGGCTAAGCTTGAGGGCATCGGGTCATGCAACCCCATCGAGTGCCAGGGGGGCTCATTCTAAATAGTAAGTACTTTTAGACATGAATGTAATATTAAGCTAACTGCGCCTCCTTCCCTCGAAAACTGAATCATAATTACTAATTCTTTGATTAATTTTACAGCGGAGCTGGTGATAGTGTGTCTTTATCTGCTATGAACGAACGTGCCAAGAAAAAGCCACTACTTCTACCTCCATCACCAATTGGAACTCAGATAAGTGTGGCGACAAACGAGGACGAAGGCCTGTATGAGAACGCGTTCGGACCAGGGCACCCGCAATACCTAAATGAGTTACGTCGACTCAAACCCGACTTCACGAGAATGTCGGCTCGCCTACCAGCAAACAGAAGAGTACGTATAGATCGACAATCTCTACATCCATTCCCCGCAACCTGAGATTCACCCAGAATTTTTATCTAATCAATCGTCGTTTGCCTGATCCTTATCGGTTACCAACAGCAAACAAGCTCGTCAACTGTTAACAGTTTGGTTAAAACGAGCGACAACAAAGGTCAATCTAAATCAAGTTCAGTGTTACCAATTACACCAATTCGCACTTCAAGTCACTCTGCGAATCCTAACAAAGGCAGAGCTCTCGAAAATCGCCCATTACCCAGTCGCAATCGCATCGATCTCAATGGAAGCAGAACAACGAACACCAGTGCCAACGTTAGTCCATCTCTTAATGATAACAACTCGCGAACGGTACTATTGGGCTCGGACGAAGCTCGCACACCTCGTCATAGGCGTACGCGCGCACCCCAGATGCAAACTGATAGTGCCGCAGATTACGACGAGGTCGTATCCCATAGCACACTCGACGACACGACTCCCCAAACAAGCAGCGAAAGCAACTCTATGTCTGAGGTTCCATCCGAGTCGAGATTCAAAACCTTTGTTAAGCAGAAGAACAAAGGCTCAGCGAGTCAGATGAATCGCTATAATCATATCAGAAATCAAACTGCTAGCGAGGATACCGACAACGAGCCGTCTACGAGTTTGTTAAATGAGCGGTGCGCTCCTGATCGTATGACTCCCGCGAAGAAACCTAGTGTCAGTTCCGCTCGCGACCATAACGTTGTTGAATCTTGCCAGCAATTCTCGAGTGAGACCGAATCCGCTTACCATCATGCAACCGATGAAGGTGAAGAAGAGCACGACGAGGAGGAGGACGAGGATGATGACGAAGAGGAAGAGGAAGATGATGATGCTGAGGAAGGTGTCTACGAGCTTAGTGGAGGCAATGTAACTGGAACTGGCAGGAGACAGCAGTCTTCCGAGCATGCAAACAATAGTAACAACAACAGCATCATCAATAATCACGACTTATATACTAGTTATCATCGACACTCTTCATCACAGGATAGTAATGGAAATTCGATCTCAATCGCTCATCATAAGCAGTCAAGGCCTATGAGTGAACACAATCAGTTGAAAAGTATCAATATCGCTGGCGGTAACTCTAGAAACAATCTGAGTTTGAAGATTCCCGAGAACAACAATCATAGACGAAGTCGCAGTAACGAATCAACATCTGATACTTGTCGCCAAGGCGATGACATGTAGAATTCAAGCTGGTGCCAACCGGCCTTGTAGAGCTCGTGACAGAGTTTTACGAAACAGTGACTTGGTAGAGTTTGAGTCAGAGCCTCGTAAAGCAACCATCACAATCCTTACACCAGTTCTCTTGCTCTCGCAGAAACTAGGGTGTAAACTAAAACTAATATGGAGGTGCCACTCAGATGAGCTAAAGACAAATCTAAGTTCCTCACTTTTGCGCAGTTAAAATGTTGACCAATTTAAAGTATAACAAAACAAATACTAACTTCAAAGGTTCAGTTATCTTATCTCTTCAGCCTTTGATCGTCTTGTGTCCTTTAATAATTTCTGGTGACAATTCAGGGCAAGAGGTGCCTGTTGCGAGAGTTAATCCGAGTACTGCGCTAAGCTTGAGCTTTCGATTGTTCTGGGCGGCATAGCCAGACGATCCCAGTGGAACATCACAATCATGTCATAGTTGAAATATGCGTTGATCTTCGACTGTTTTAGGGAAGCTAGTTCTCTCTAACACGACAGAGCTCCCACACAACCACTAATCTGAATGATTATGATGGAGGTAATAAATCAATACACCTGTTGCGAGAACAGAGCCAGGAGTGCGAAAAAACGTGACGATTCTGACGACATGGATGCTCTGCTTTAGTCTAAAACTCTGGTTGTGCTGTTGTTCCTAACAAACACCTCAGAGGACATGACTTCAGAAACCAAAATCAGCCGCCATAGTTGACTGCCTACCGCAAACAGATAGATCTGTGAGCTTGGGCGAGGCGATTTTAGGTATTCGAGGAAAAAGTTGTGTCAACTCCAAGGGGGGTTATTCAATACAATCGAAGGCTTCCATGCCAACCACATTGGTAGTCGTGATGTTGGTAGCCGCTTGTTGCGCCACCATCCCAATCACAGATGCCGACCAAGATGAGACCACTGGGGTTAGCGCCAAAAGCGAGGATGTATACTATCAGCCTGCCTTGATTGGCTTTCGTTGCGAGACTTTGAGGGAATTCACCATCGGAGGCATAAGTGTCGTTGAGGCAAACACACAGGTAACCCTAACTCTGTTCGGCGAATCCTTCACAACTGATACTATCGTCGCGTTTACACCAGAATTTCACCCAGACACCCAGCTGGATCCCGAAAAATCCACCCATGAGGTCGACATCTCAAAGGGAGCCCAACAGCTGAGAGAGCTACCAGCAACAACGGCAACAACAACAGCGACAACAGCACCACAAACGATTAGCAAGGTAACATCAACCAATCAGAGTTTAGCGTTAGCCAAAGGCTTGGTTGCCTCTAGCTCCCAAGCGGCCTCGAGCAGAAAGTTTGCCGGCCGAAGAAGAACCAAGAGCAAGAGCTACGACTGTACCGATTACAATCGAGTAACGAGTTACAGACTCACCAAGGAGAACATCTTAACGCCTAACGTAGCCACACTCACAGTGGTGCTACCCGAACTCGAGCCAGGTAGCCGAATGCATTATTACTTTTGTCTTAAGCAACCGCGATTAACTAGCGCATCAATCGTGAGCCTGAATCCGGAGACGAATGCAGATGAATCCTACGTTTGGGTGCACCAAGGCGACGAGTGGTGGGTCACTATCAAGGTTGAGCCGCCCATACTGACTGTAACAAACGATTGCTTTTTAATAGTGATTCTGCTCATCCTTTCGGCCGTCGCCTCGGGGTTGAATTTGGGACTGATGTCGCTGGATGTAAACGAGCTTGCTGTAATAAGTTCCTGCGGCGATCAAAGGGAGCGCTCGTATGCTCGAATCATTGCCCCTCTGAGAAAGCGCGGCAATTACCTACTCTGCTCGCTCCTATTGAGTAACGTTGCAGTTAATTCAACCTTGACCGTTATCTTGGAGGACCTGACCAGCGGGTTGATTGCTGTTATTGGTTCAACGCTTGCAATTGTAATCCTCGGCGAAATTGTGCCGCAATCTTTATGCGCGCGTCATGGCCTTGCGATTGGGGCGAAAACAATCTACGTAACATACGCCTTTATGATCCTCACCTTTCCACTCTCCTATCCAATCTCATACTTGCTCGACCACTTCCTTGGCGAAGAGAAGGGCAACGTGTATGATCGCGAGCGCTTAATGGAGTTTATCAAAATAACTGGCCACCATACGCAACTGGACTCGGACGAGGTTGCCATCATTTCGGGGGCTCTAAAGTTGAAAAAGATAAAGGTTGATCAAATCATGACTCGCATAGAGGATGTCTTTATGCTTCCAATTGATTGCGTTTTAAATCGCGAGACAATCAAACGAATAATCGAGAAAGGATACTCGAGGATTCCCGTTTATGAATTTGGCGATAGAAAGCAGATTGTTGCGCTCATTTTAGCAAAAGATCTTGCGCTCTTAGATCCGGACGATCATACTCCAATTGCTGATATGCTTATGTACTGCAAGCACCCGCTTATATTCATCGAGGACACTGCCACCCTCGATGTTGCGCTAAACGAATTCAAGACCGGCAAGTCTCACATTGCTGTGGTTAGACAAATTTACGACGATGGCGAAATTGACAAATATTACGAGGCCATTGGAGTTGTAACCCTGGAGGATGTTATTGAGGAGGTTTTGCAGGCCGAAATCAACGATGAGACTGATACACTGTCTGACAATCGTCGCAAGAGGCGCAGGACGGAGGCTCAGGTGGCGCATTTGCTGGACGAGTTCACGGCTGGCTCAAGGGATTCAACGCCCAAGTTGGCCGCAGATCAGTCGAAGGCATACGAGCCAGCTAGCCTGTCAAAGCAGGTTCAGACTAGCTTATCCACCCAGCTCACCTCTGTTTCAATCGGCGGAGTTGCGCACTCCTTGTCCCAATCGGGTAACAACTATACAAATGGACAGTACACGGTTTGTTCGCCGCCAAGCCAAAGCTCGCGCTCAAGTTCCCCGATTAATCTCAGGGACCAGAATACGTTTGAGTGTCAAATTGGATCCGCTGCCGAGACAAGCCAGGCGCACGGTGTTGGAGTAGAAACAGCGGCGAGCGAGCAGGGGATGCTCAGTCGGGCGGCCCAATACCTGGGCACCATCATGCGCTGAGCAGCGATGCTGCGGGTAACTTTGTTTTGGGCCCTCGGTGTGTCCCTTTGCTGGATTTTATTAAATTCAAACCTCCCTTCTAGTTGGCTTCCTTTCCATCTTTGGCAACCTTTGCACCGGTCGAGGATGCTAGAGCATCGCTGTCATCATTGTTTGGCCGTCAAGGTTTATTTAACTCTGTTGTCCGCCCAGTTTAGCTTCCAGACTCTCGGGTGTTGACTATCGAGATGCCGTTTAGGCGAGCTAGCCTTCCAATGTGTGCAACTTTCCGCCCTCCTTACGGCCAGCGGCTGCCTGCGGCGCCCATTTCTTGTGAGCGCTCATTCGAATCCGAACCATCCAGAGGTGTTCAAGCCTCTCCTGGCCACCGTTGCTAGATTATCGAGTTCACCACTTTCGTTCGTCTCTCTCCAACTTGACAGGTAACCTCGCGCCTCCTTCAGACGAGAGTTGCTCGCTCCAACAAGCAGAGTTCAACTATTTGGCACTTTATCAATGTCAACGCCGTCGTTTGAGGCAAGCCGAAAATAGAGAAATAAATTACCCTATAGAGATGCGTGACTTTGTTTGTGGCTTTTAAGTGTCCGAGATGCACGATTATCAGTTGTCAATGGCCAGTGGTCAGTGATTTACTTGCTGTGCTCGAAATGTTGTTGGCTAAACCAAAATTTAGAAGGCACAAATGCTCATTGTCTTTGGAAATAGGCAACTTGAGCAAACAAAACAATGCCCAACCTGTGTGATCTATTGGCCTCGCTTCAGGTGACGGCGCCTGGCTTTCAACGTAAGATTGACACACGGATTAAGTCGTCACCCCAGGCCCACTTACAAGTGTCTGTCGGCCATTTGTCTAACCAGATTTGAGACTTCTCGAAGCTAATTGTCACCGTTGAAGGCGACCGATCTAGTTGGCGCCGATGGGAGGGATCCCATTCGGCGCAACAAACCGCCTCTACTCCAAAGACGGCCGCTGGACGGGATTGGCCAGACTTAGCATTCGAGCGGCCAATTGGACTAGCTAGCTGGCTAGCTAGCTAGACAATGGACAGACGGGCAACAATGGCGCGAACGACCGCCCTATCAATTCTGGAGGGCGATGCTGGGCAGACAATGGGCAGGCCGGCTTGGCCTAGGCGAAGCCCTGTGGCTGCCACTCTCTTGCTGGAGCCTTTTCACTTTCGCTCTCTCCCTCTCCATCTGCTGCGGCCCAACCGACTGACCGCTCGCTCGCTTATCCTGCAGACTTTGAGCCGCCACCGCCGCTTTCTCCGCCAGAGCGCTTGAGCTCGCGGGCCGGCTTGCTGTGTGGGGCTTGATGGGCCGCATTGTTGTTAGCGCTGAAGGTGGGACGAGATAACGGAAGATGCTCGAGATTGTTGGTGCTTGCTGAGGAGCCGCCGACCGAGTGTTTGTTTGTTTTTGCGTGAACCTCTTGGAGAAAGATGATCCTCACCTGTTGCAGCGATCGCCCCCGCTTTGTTCAACAGTTCAAACATAATGGTCAAGCTACAAATCTTCCTCAAACCAACAAGGCGCCTCAAGAGATAGAAAAGCTGAGGGGAGAGATAGGAATCGCGAGAGATAGTTTTAGCCAAAATGTTAGGCCTCCTAGTGAAGCTCTCAGCCATAACACTGCCATTGATGACACTTCTAACGCTACATAACAGCAACTTCCCGCTCCTCGATCGTTTGAAGCAGCCAATTTTGCTCGGGAGCCAACACAAGTGGCCGCTCGAGTTCGATTTCATCATTGTGGGTTCCGGTTCAGCTGGAGCGGTCCTAGCGAACAGGTTGAGCGAGGATCTGCACCATAGTGTTCTGCTACTGGAGGCTGGCGGCAACGAAAACTTCATAAGCGAGATTCCCATTGCATATCAGTTGCTGCAGAAGACAAAGTTAGATTGGAGCTACCAAACAGTGCCGCAAAAGCACTCCTGCTTTGGGCTCACAGGTCAGAGTTCCTTTTGGCCGCGCGGCCGAGTGTTGGGGGGCACGAGCGTGTTGAATGTGATGCTTTACACAAGAGGAAACCCAAACGACTACAACCTCTGGCCTCCAGGCTGGCACTGGCCCGACGTGTACCCATATTTCCTCAAGTCTGAGAGGAACCTTGATTTCGACGTTGCAATCAATGGCTTTCACGGCCAACAGGGCCCCTTGGACGTCCGCCGGACGCCGCATGTAACGCCGCTTGGCCGGGCATTCGTGGACTCTGCCCACGAGCTGGGCTACCCAAAGCTGGTCGACCTGAACGGGCCAAGCCAATCGGGATTTGCCATCCCACAAACAACTAACCGAAACGGAGCCAGGTGCTCAACTTCAAAGGCTTTCCTACATCCAGTTCACAAGAGGCCAAACTTGCACATACTCACCTTTGCCATGGCCACGCAGGTAAGGTGCCTTTCATCTGCCCTGTGAACGAACGACAAGTTCAAATACAAACCACTCCAACTCGGCCCACTTTCAACCACCAGATCCTATTTAACAACGACAAACGAGCCATTGGTGTTCAGTTTGATCGATTTAGGTTAAGTCACGTAGTTTACGCTAGAAAGGAGGTGATCCTCGCCGCCGGTGCCATAAACTCGCCACAATTGCTACTCCTGTCCGGCGTCGGGCCAGCGCACGATCTCAGACAGTTGGGCGTAAGTTGGAAGAGGAGCCACCTCTCTCGTCGTCCATCTCGTTTAGTCATGGATTGATTCTAAACAAAACTTGTCTTACTCTCCAGATTCCGCTGGTCGCCGATTTGCCAGTCGGCCACAATTTGCAGGATCACATTTATCCAGGCGGCATCCATTTTGCAATCAACAAACCCGTTTCTCTCACTCAAAAACGCATCTTCACTCTCAAGAATCTCATCAAATACTTTGTCAAGGGAACAGGTGAGCGCTGGCCTTACTTCAATGATCCTGCAGGAAAGAGAGAGAGTTCAGCTCAACTAACTTGCAATTCCTCCCCAACGCCAAGGACCTCTCGCCTCGACCGGAGTTGATGGGCTTGCATTTGTTAGCACGAGATACGTTCGCGAGGGCAAGCAAACAGCGCACAAGGATTGGCCTGACATTGAGATGCACATGGTTCCGGCGGATGTGGTCGCAGACGGGGGCCGCTATTTCAAGCAGTTGGCAGGCCTCTCGGATCGGGTAAGTGCACATGAAACAAGCCGCTCCCATCAAACACTCCTCGATGTCTCGATCTCTAACTTCTGGCTCGCAAATTGAAAGATTTGGCCATACTACAAGTACTACATGCAAACTCCGAGCTTCTCCATAGATCCAGTCTTGCTCCGTCCAAAGAGTCGCGGTTTCCTAAAATTGCGCTCCCGTAACCCGTACGACCATCCGCTCATTGATCCACGTTACCTCAGCCACCCCGAGGATGTTGCCACAATGGTGGAGGGAATGAAGCTTGCGATCGAAATCGGCAGCTCGCTCCCCTTCAGAAGACTCTTTGGCTCGCGTTTCTTCGACCTGCCTCTGCCCGGCTGCGGCCATCTACTCTTCCTGAGCGACCGATACCTCGAATGCGTCGCGCGCACTCTAACTTGGACAATCTACCATCCTGTTGGCACCTGCAAGATGGGCCTACCTCGCCGAGACCCGACAGCTGTTGTGGATCCTCAGTTGCGCGTTCTAGGCGGCGTTCGAGGCTTGCGGGTGGTCGACGCTTCAATTATGCCAAATATCGTCTCAGGTGAGCGTTCAGGCTGGCTTGTCTTGGAATTGATCCACTCAAACTAACTCTCCCTCTCCCTGCGGATGCAGCAAACACGAATGCCCCAGTCATTATGATTGCAGAGCGAGCGGCTGATCTCATCCGATTCGAGTCCCACTTTGAGCAATCTGATTCAGAGGACAGCATCGAATTTGGTAGTCCATCATTCGGAGAGTATGATGCCAACTTCCGCCAATCGTACGCAAGCACCAATCTGAGCTCCATGGGATACGATTGAGGTGGAAGCTCAGAATAGCGCCCACAGGTAGATTGCTTGCAAGTGTCCTCCCTGGGAGCGGATAGAACAAGAGAGACGCCATAAAATCTCAGCTCCTGGGAGACGGAACTGAACTGCAGCAAGCGAAACATTCACGACCTCTGAAACTATCGCTCGCTCTCCCCCCTCCACTCTTCTCGCTAGCCAACCAGAGCTGTCGGCTTTGCTTGGAGTCTGTTTGCGCGAGTCACGCAAACAAACAACATGGGAGCTCCGCCAGGAACGACCAACATCTCCGGCTCCAACTGAGCTGCGGAGTGGGCGAAAGTGTTGCGGTGTCTCTGAGTCACAAGCGAGCGACAGAATGGACAGGAGAGGCAGTTTGGTTGACAATTTATGACTTGTTTATCGGACTCTCAGTGCTCTGAGCAAATCAACCGGACGCAAGCCATCGATCGGCTCGACAGCGGAACAGGTGTTTGTGTGTCCAGCAAGGGCTCAGCCCTGAAAGGAGCCCATTGAGTTGGAGAGGTGTTGCCGCCTTGGAGGTGAGCACTCTGAAAGACAATGATCCAAACCAACAACGACAACAACAACAACTACAAGCGGTCACTCGTAATCAACTCAGCAGAGCAATTGGCTGCCAGCTGAAGGCGTTTGAGTCTTGGCACTTGGAACTTCCTGGTTAGAATCAAACTGTTCCAAGTGTCGTGATGCCACTTTAAGCTCAAGTTATAGATATCTGGCGGATCGATTTTTGGCCACTGAGCCAAGAGTGCCCTGGCTCAGTGGCCAACAAGTTGCCGTTAGGGTGGGTTGAAAGGGCGGTCTGAATTTGCATCCAATTGAGTTGAGCGGCAACTTTGCCTGACTCTGGCAAAGCGAAGCAACTCCCTTGCTGCTTGCTTCCAGGTTTCCAGGTGAAAATCGCAACCTCTCAAGTGAAATGTCGGATGTCACGAACTTGGTGCGCAACTTTGGAAGGCTGAGAGGCGAAACAGGCGGATGGGAAGAGAAGCAATCGGAGGGATTTGAAATTTGTGATAGAGGATCAACTAGCTCTGTGATATTTATGCCAAAATTAAACTCCACTGACCATGGGCTGGCATTTATTCATGTCAGACTCTTTTTACTTTGGCTTCAACCAACTATTGCCAAATGATTGCAGATCACAAATGTTGTGCGCCCTCTCCACGCTGCTGGCCGATTGCCAGTGCAAGCTCGTCCACTTGGCCAGGTCCGTTCAATCTCTGTGAGGGGAGGAGAGGGTGTTGTTTGGCTAGTGTTCTAGTATCCGCCGTGGCCTCCGTGGCCGCCCATCCTCATGTGGCCTCCGCCGCCGTAGCCGCCGCCGCCTCCCATTTTCATGTGGCCGCCGCCGCCGTAGCCTCCGCCGCCCATCTTCATCTTCATGCTACGCATTGAGCCGCCCCCGTAACCGCCGTGGCCGCCGCCCATCCTCTTCATGCGGTAGCCGCCGTGGCCGCCTCCCATCTTCATGTGGCCGCCGCCGCCCCTTCTCATTCCGCCGCCATATCCGCCGCCGCCGCCCATCTTCATGTGGCCGCCGCCGCCGTAGCCGCCGCCGCCGCGCATCATTCCGTGGCCTGCGAAGGTTGGTTTGTGGGCAGGTTGGACGAGTCGCGTGTTTGGGATCAGTATTCAGGTTGGAGGAGCGAGATGGATCCAACAAGCTAGCTCGCCTCTACTTACCGCCGGCAAACGAATCGCTAACTAGGGCACAAAGTACCACGATAGCAAGTGTTATGCAGATGAACTTCATATTGGCTTTGTTTTGTGAGCTTTGGTTTAGTTGTAGATGGAGTTTAGTTGGAATGATACTTGAGTACGGAGATCACTTGTTGTTAGCTTGACTGACTCGGAAGCCCCGGCGGCGGAAGCTTTTATACTCGAGCGGCCGAGCCTCTTTTGCGCGCCTCCCCCGCTCGTTGGCCCTCAAGGCGCCAGCCTGCCCCCAAGCTCCAGCCTCCACTTGCTCGGGTTCCGGCTCTCAGAGTGGCGATCCGGCTGGCGCATAAAACTCAAGGACTCGCGGGCGTGCAACATTAGCATTCCCTCCTCTCCAACCTCAGCGCCTGCAATCGCGCTCTAAACTCGACAACAGGATACATAGTCGCGCTGGCTGCTCGGGCAGGCAAACCAGCGACACAGGCGCTCCCGAGAGACGAGAGATCTCTCTGCAAGCAACTCGAGACTCGGGCGCCGGTTTCGGAGGAGAGAGGGGCACAGGTGCGCATGCTTGCACGCGCTAATCGTGGGCTGGTGCCGCAATTGTTCGGCTCTCGGGCGGGTTAAACGTGCCAACTCAAATCGAGCGCAAGTGCAGCTAAGCTGGCAAAACTAGCTTGCAAACTACCTGGCCCCGAGCATTGAAACTGCAGTTGGCTTGCCCAGAGTCTCAGTTTACCAGGCAGCGGCGGCAGCAGCAAGCGCGCACCTACACAAGCCAGTTCTCGGGCTCTCGTCGTTTGGTTGAAAGTCATTTTAAACCCGCGAACACAGGCAAAGCTCAGCCTCGTTAGTCACTTGCAGGTAGAAATCCGATCAGTGACTAATGCAAACCCGACGCCCGTTCAATTGTCCAATCACTAAACTTGGCCCACCTGCTCGCTCGTTCAGCTCTCTCATGTCCTCAGCGTCCACCGTGTGCGCCAGGCTCTCCTCTGAGCCCACGACTAACGCGGCTAACCAAACCCCTTCAGCTGTCACACACAGCTCGAGGAGCCGGCGCAGCAAGCAAGCTTACAACGAGCGCACACATCTCCCTCACCTTTCCATCTCGCCTCTTTCCAATTAACCTGTTGTCGTTCTCTCAACGAATCATTAGCATGATTCGTTGGGCTCCCTAGGGTTGCATGGCTGCGGCGTGTGGGGCGCTAACGATGCTTGTTGTGTAACTAGTGTCTGTTGACACTCCTCGGCTTCCTTGGCCAGCTCGAGCTCTCGGATGCAGACGGAGCCAAACGCGGCTCTTGGCCAAGAGGAGGTTAATTTCGACGCAGAGAGTGGCTTTCAAGTATTGGGCCTTGAACAGCTCGACCAGACAATACATGTAATGCAAACACTGCGGCAGCTTTAGCGGTTTGCTGGTTAAAACGCATTCAGATGAATGGGAGAGAGAAAGAAAATTAGTATTCAGCCTTAAATACGTCCATAAGCTAGCAGCCAAGACGGTCTTGTTTGGGCCGACGCTTTCAAAGCTTAAAACAAACGCTTGATTATCGTTGGACAGAACGAGGCTTGGCTGACACGCGGGGAGACATGAGTTCGAGTTCAAGTTCAAGATCCAACCAATCGGAATTCTGTCGGCCGTGCAGAGAGTTAAACGCCATTGACGGTTTTAATGTGAACGATGTGAAAGCCATATCGTAAAACTGGCTAATGTGACCAGATTTACGTTCAATTTTTAGACGCTAGCAAAACTGGAATCAGAGCCGAAATCGTGTTGTGGTTTCAAGCAGCTCGAGTGCCATTAAAACCTTCAAGGAGTCAACAGGTGATCTTGATATTCCATCCGTCTTACACTCGATTCGCTTGTTTACCCTTCGCCTGATCTAGTTAAAACGCGGACACAGTGAAATGAGGAACAATGGGCTCCCGTTGGCTGCCAGCACTACTTTGCTCCTCTCCGAATCTTTCCAATGCCTTGAAGAGCCAAGGTTGTCTAGCGCGGCCATTCGCCCTCTTTGAAGCCACTGATCAGTTGGGCTGAATTAGTTGCCCGCAAGTGGAGCTCACTGAAGCCGGGTTGAAACTTGCCTCCTCTAGCGCCGCTACCACGTGAAAATTTGCCCTCCCTCTCTCCTTCGCAAGCCGATTTAGTGCAGATTATAACCATTGGAGTTTGTCAGTATGCGCGCGTTGTCATCTCAAGCTTGAGGCAAAGAGTACTATTTAACCATTGCAGCTGAAAGGCATTCGTGCGAGATAAAATGTTCGTTCGCACGCCATGCCGAAAGCTCTAGCTCAACCAACTTGCAACTGTCAAGCCAGGTAAATTAAAGGCCAACTTCGAGTGGATTTCTCTCCGAAGAGTCTGGGTTGTTCCTGTTCAATCTAACCAGCTGAGCATGTTGTGCGCTTGGAGGGAAACTTTGCTCGGCGCTGAACAAGATCTAGCAGGACGGAATGGGCGCGCTCTATTCCATATCTCGTCGTGGCCGAAATGAACTGTCTAGGCAGGAGACAGATTGAGACGCCAAAGATTGCATGGGTACCGTTGAAAGCAAGTGAAAAGTAAGTCACATTTGGAAATGATTTCGCGTCCCTAACATTCCTTGGGCCCAACAAGTTTAAATCAAAACGGAACAATTTGAGAGGGTTGATTGGAATTGTCGTCTAGCTTTGTACATGACATTTTGGTGCCCAAATTTAATCGGAGAGCTAGACGAGACGTCTATCGCGCTGGCGTTGAGATTGACGCTTCAAAGGCTCGGATGCCGCTGGAGTCATATTTCTTGTGAAGACTGGAGCATCGCTCTCTTGTCTCCCGAAAGAGCCCATTCTTTAACCCGACAGCCCTTCGTCTGCTGAACTTTCAACCGAGTAATCAAACTCGATGAAGCAAATCCGTATCCGCCGGCCATGCAACAATTTTTCCCCATTAGAATAACCGATCTTCAATAATTCATTTAAAGGGAGCGCCAACACTTGCTGGCGACTCCACCTCCACAGAGCATGCAAATTTCGCTTGCAATTTATTCGAAGCCTTCAACGCTCTTATGGGGGGTTCGAATGTTTGAATCAGGCGAGTCGATGATTGACCGAGCGTTCGTTGAGGCTAAATGCAAAGCTGAAACGAACCTAGATTATCCCTGGAAGTGGAGCGGAAGTTAGAGCGAACGGTAGCCAGACGAGCTGCGCGCGAAGGGAGGCGCTGAGGTGAGTCGATTCCAGCCTCTATCAGTCAGCGTAGATTTTTGATCAGAGTGATTTGAGAGCCAATAACCGGCTAATATCTTATCTTCGACCTGGATTGCATTGTCGAGAAACCAAGAGCAGATACATCCATGGGATACATCCTCGCTCACTCCTAACGAAGGCCCCAATAGGCTAGCGAACAGTGGAATACCTACATGCCTGCCATCAGCGTCTCAGCTCCTGAGATTTGCAACATCGGGTCTGAGAGAATCGATTCAGAGTTTGCCAAGACATTTGCACCCACTTGATACACGATTTTTGTTTTAAGCGAATGCAGATGTTTAAATTATGCGCGCTCAGTTGGCGAAACTTCCCCAATCAAAGACAAGTCGGTGGCTTGCAATTTGCAACTCCTCCAAGAGGAAGCTCGATTTTGCATACAATTATTTCGGACCCTCTTGCCGGTGTTCGCACTGTTCCAATACAATGGCCACAAGACTATTTATTTACACCAGAGGATCAGTCTTGCTTAGGTTGGCGTGGTATTCGCTTCTTCTGGCCATTGAATTCCAAAGGGCAGCTGCAATTACAGAATATGTTTACAATTACAGAACCTCTGTTCAGTCTGGTACCTCTGGCTTCAGATTTACTTCTCAGGTGCATCTGCAAAGCGTGTTTGCGGCCTCCCAACCAGACGGAACTCATCTCATCAGGCTTAAACTAACAAGGCCAACCTTCTCCGCTGGCCCGACCAGTGACAAAGACACCCATGTGATTAATTCAAGATACTTGCAGGATGACGAACATGATCTCTTCGCTCTTGTTACTCGATCATCAAATGGCACTGTTTACATAGAAGAGGTTTACTCACATCAAGAAAATCCAACCACTTTCAAGAATATCAAAAAGTCCACCCTTCAAAACTTACTGCCAACGATCCACCATCTTAGCCAGCATGCAAAGAATCTCGACATTGCCGAACCACCTGTATGCATCGACGACAACACTCACGCTCAACCTGAATTCTTCTCACCTGATTCCATATCGCGTGTCAAAATAGTGGCAATTGCCCGCGATCCCTCCAAGAGCTCTGTTGAACCACCATTTACGATCTTCCAATCTGTAATTGGTCAGCAAAATTTGACCCTCCGATCGAGATTCTTTGCGCAAGCTGAATCAGATCTGGTCAACGAGTTCACCTTGGACCTAGTTGATGAATTCCAGTCTGCATCTCATGAGCAATTTGTGGGCTTGAAGTCATTAACCGAGGCTCTAGACTTGATCAAGGCAAAGGGTTACAAGGCTGATTCGATAGACCTCCAGCAGGAGAGACATGGTTGCCTAACTCATCCAGTCTGTGATAGAAATCTCGCTGAACTTGTCGAAACCCACAAACCATCACTGGCTGATAAAGCTCGTGCAACCGTTGGAGCCTCTCTTGCATATCTGAGGCTCATGTTTAGACTGAGGGAGCGGCAAGGCTCTAGTTCGGGCGAAATTTTGGACGTTCTCAAGAGCTTCAAGAACAATCGAGGGGCGCGCAACTCATTCCTCGATGTGCTTGCTTCTGCGAGAAGTAAGGATTCCATCGGTGCGGCATTAAAGTACTTGAAGTTGCCCAAGAGCAAGGATGTCGACGCAGCCGAGAGATTCCTTGTTGCTATTTCAGTCTCGGCCAAAACAAAATCTAAAATGAACTCCGGGAGGTCCATCATCTCGCCATATTATTTCACATCTAGTCCATCGCTCACAAGAAGCGGGGAGGTTGAGAGTCAGGCCTCAGATCTAGCATCGCTCGAGTTCATAGCTTCGAAGCTAAGCCAAATTCTTGAGCAGACGCCGGCCAAGAAATGGTCGTCTAGCAAGATAAGGCGGTCGACCATTTTAACTTTGGCAACAGTGATGAATGCCCGGCTACGAGAAAGCAAGCTTGATCAGTTCAATGACGAACTCGAGCAGAGAGTTTCAAGTTTTCTTCGTTCAGAGATGGATGCTTGCTCTAGTGATGACACTGATTGTAGATTGGTTGTGCTGCAAGCTATCGGCAACATGGGTCAGCTGGGAGATAGCCAGTCTCAGTTGCTCAGAGAAATGTCACTTGGCGCAGGTCGACGAGAGTCTATAATGGCAATGCGAGTACTGCGAGACTTGCTGCAAACTCGAGCGAAAGACAAGCCTTTGTCCGAGTCTAACCGTTCTCAGTTGCACACTATGCTATCGAAAGTAGTGTATAGTGACCGATATGAGACTACCAGCCGCACTCTGGCGGCGGAAATGATTTTAAGGTTCACTCAAGACCGTCAAGCGGCTGAGCAACTCTTGAACTATCTTCCATCACTTGGGAATAACGAGCTAGCGACGGTAATTTTTACACAATTTGAAACATATAGACCTGATTTAGTATCAAACCAACATCGCAATTGGTTTTGGAAGTCAAGTATCGTTAATGGATCTAGCGCCTCGTTCGTACAGTCTATTGCAGAGACTGAGTCATTGAACGCAAGCTATGGGGTGAATGTTGAGTTGCTTGATAAGGTAAAAATTTTAAAGGAAAGTTCGTTTGAAGTGTTTCTAGACACAAATGAGCGCACTCAGGACATCTTCTCGCTCGGCATATTTGCCCGAGGATTATCAAGCTTCACCGGAGGCGACGAGGACGACAATGAAAATGCAGTCGCTGGCATGACCCTCCGCCTGCTCGGTGGTTACCTGAGACCGTATATTTTCTTCTCTGGAATGGGCGAGCTCATGTCCCATGTTTGGGCTGGAACAGCAAGCGAACCAACCACAGTTCTAAAGGGAGACTTACTCTTGATAGACCATCAAGAAAGCTATCCCCTGATCGGTGGTTTCGTTGTTGAGCAACAGATGCATGGCGTTCTGTCCTTGGACGTGACAGGTCAAGTCGAGATATCGATCTGGCATCGGAGCTCTCAATCTCTGGTTCGTACTAAAGCCTCTGTCGTAGTTGAGACCTCACAGTCTGTTTTCACAAGTGACCCTGATTTTTGGCACTCCAACCAGGTATCGTTCGGAGGAGGAGCTCTGATCGACTTCATGGCAGACTCGGATTTCTCGTCAGCACCATTCAGGATTTGTCTTCAGGTAACACAGCCCGAATTCGAAGTGAGGTGAGTTTAACTAAACCAAGTTTGGTAAATTATCGTTTGTTGCCCCCCGACGGAGATACTGAATTAACACAAACTTTACCCACCACAGACTGAATTCTAGTCAATACGATAAGTTTCCGGCCAAGAGGGCCAAACGGAAATCGGTCTTCCGGAGGTACATGATTCCTTCGAAGTCTTACCCACTCTTTTCAGAAAACAACAAAATGTGCTCTCTCATGATGGAGGAGTTTTGATGGTTGTTAGATTCTCTAACTTGTCATTATACAAATTAAAAGATTGAAACAATTTGCATTAGATTCAAGGTAAATTTAATCAATCCAGTCATAGTGGTTTCCGCACTGATCCTTTCTCTAACCACTCTAAGCACAAATTTGCCTCTACTAATCTAGAATAACCAACAACAAATTCAAGTCTAACAATAATTCAACCTTACGCAAGTGTTTGAATGCGTAAGGTATTGGTTGACCCTGGTCCATGGCGCCAGCCCGTTATAACAATGATATGATCGCCAATGCTTAGGATTCCACGACTTTTTCCAAAAGTTATTGCGGCGTTCACACGAGCATCAACGTCCTGGGTCCAATCCTCCTGTTTTTGAGTAGTATAGTACAATGGCAAGACAGCTCGCCATAGATGCCCTTGACGAGTCGTTCGCGCATTTCTGGACACTGCAATAATAGGACACCTTGGCTTGTACTTTGACAATTGGTGCGCTGTCCTACCTGTGGTTGTCAAGGCTATGATTGCGCTTGCAGGCAGTTTCATAGCAGCACTAACTGCAGCAATGGCGACAGCTGTTGATGGATTGGTCGGCGATGGAGTCTTCAAGCTCAGCTCGGTGAAGAAGCTAACAGTGAACATAGCGGCCTCTGCCTCCAGGGAGACTGCATGCATCATTTTGACGGCCTCGATTGGATAATCGCCTTTTGCGGTTTCACCCGATAGCATAACACAATCGGCACCATCAAGCACTGCATTGGCTACGTCGCTACTCTCTGCTCGAGTTGGCCTTGGCTTGGTGATCATCGATTCAAGCATTTGGGTTGCACAGATAACCGGCTTACCGGCAATATTGCACTTACTGATCATCATCTTCTGCGCTAGGAATACCTTTTCTGCTGGAATCTCAATTCCAAGATCTCCTCGAGCCACCATTATACCGTCCGAAGCTTCAATTATTTCATCGATCCTCTTAACGCCCTCATGATTTTCAATCTTTGAAATGATAAGTATGTTTTTGCCTTTCTCACCTAGCAAGTCTCGGATCTGTTTGACGCCATTCGCGCTACGAATGAATGATGCAAATACCATATCGACCTCTTGCTCAACTCCGAACAGAAGATCTCTCTTATCCGTTTCAGATACAGCAGGTAAATCAACGTCTACACCTGGCAAATTAACACCTTTCCTTGAGCCGAGCATACCGCCATTCTCAATTCGGCACACCAAGCTATCGCTAGTGACTTCTTTAACTAAGAGAGATATGAGTCCGTCGTCAACATAGACTCTATTTCCAGGCTTAACAACTTTTGTGATGTTCGCGTAGTCAACATAAAGATTTTCGGCGGTGCATTTCTCAGCATAAGCTTGATTGGTGGTAACATTAATGGAATTTCCCTTGACCAATTCAACTTCGCCTGAGGCGCCAGCAACTAACAAACCCGTACGAATTTCTGGACCCTTAGTATCGAGGGCAATGCCTACCGGACAGAGTGGTATCTGATTGGCCTCGCTATACTTTTTAACAGCCTCTCGCACGGCTTTGATGGTTCCCGCGTGGTATTCGTGAGTCCCGTGGCTGAAATTCAGTCTTGCAATATTCATTCCAGCGTCGATCATGCTCATCAATGTGTCGACACTTCTCGAGGCGGGTCCAATAGTGCAGATTACACCGGAGAGTCGCGTCACCGACTTTTGCTTCCCAAGGGCATCGAGGGAACTCAAATGATCTAGCTTGGCCTCCATCATGATCGGATTGTTAACGAATAATATACCTGTAAGATTTGTGAGATTCTGATCGAGGGGTGGAATGATTTTGGGAGATGGAGGTGGATATGTGTGGTTTTGTTCTTCTGATCCCGATGTAAAAAGTGGATGGGCAAGTGTTGGACGACGACTTTACCGAGCGAGCCTTCTCTTCGCTGGGCAACGTGGTGTTGCATCAGAGAAGCTCGAACGGAACCCCGACGTTCAGTTGAATCCTCACTGATGCGCTCAGCTTGTGCCCTTTTTAACAGCTGTGCGCAGTGCCCTGCCGCAGAAGAGATAGGCCGAACTGGGTTAAGAAAAAGGAGCAAGCCAAGAGCAACAAATTAGGATCTGACATAGTTATTAACTTCAGCACTAGCTATCTTTTTGTTGTACCATAGATGTTGATTTTACCACAAAACTTCAAAGGGGTGATCAATAAATAAGTTTATACTGTCACTATTTGTAACACTTAGAATGGACTCATGCGACCTGCTTGATGCTGCCGACATCGCAAGTGAAATACCGGCTAGCTTTTTCACCCAACTGGAGTCAAAGAAATGGAGCGACAGAAAAGAGGCCTTGGAGATAGTCGAAAAGGCTACCCTTGTGCCTAAAATTCAAAACGCCGACTTTACTGATTTAGTACGAGCCCTCAAGAAGACAGTCGCGAAGGATAGTAACATTGTTGTGGTTACTCTAGCAGCAAAATGTTTGTGCCAACTAGCCCAGGGCCTAAGATCTAACTTTTCACCATATGCCGATTCGTGCCTGACAGTTTTATTCGAGAAATTCAAGGAAAAGAAACCCAACGTTATAAGTGTCATTCGCGAAGCCACAGATGCGGCCTTTTTGGGGACAAACTTGGAGAACATATTCGAGGACATCATTCAATTTCTCGATAACAAGAACCCCCAGATCAAATCAGAGATGGCTCTTTTCTTGGCACGCACCTTCTCCAATTTTTCACCCCAAGTGCGGAACAAGAAAACTCTAAGGCCGCTTATAAATGCTCTCATGAAGACTCTTAGTGACATGGACGCAACAGTTCGTGACAACTCAGCCATGGCTATTGGAACAGCTATGAAAGTGATTGGTGAAAATTCTCTGATGCCACTCATAGCAGACGTGGAACCGATAAAGATATCCAAGATCAAGGAGTTTTGCGAGAAAGCTGAAATCAAAAGTCTGCCTGTCAACGGTCAGAACCATGCTATCACAACAGAAGCGGTGAGTGGTCAACAAAATGCCCCAGTTGTACAAACCAATGGGGTGGCAGACGATTGCGAGGATGATGAAGACCAACTTTATGAAATGCTAGACGCTGTCGATATATCTAGCCAAATTTCCGCAAACTTCTATAGCCAGATGGAATCCAAGAAATGGAGTGATAGAAAAGAGGCCCTGGAGCTGATAGAAAAGGCTACCTCGGTTCCAAAGATTCAAAATACTGATTTCAGTGAACTGGTGCGTGTACTCAAGAAGACGATTGCCAAAGATAGTAATATAGTCGTTGTAGCCTCGGCTGCTAAATGTTTATTCCAATTAGCTCAAGGTTTACGAACTAATTTTGCACCTCACGCCAACTCGTGCCTACCAGTGTATTTCGAAAAATTCAAAGAGAAGAAGCCCAATGTAATAAGTGTCTTGCGGGATGCTGCCGATGCCGCGTTCGTCGCCACAAATCTAGAGAATATCCTGGAAGATGTAACTTTGTTTCTAGACAACAAAAATCCACAAATCAAATCGGAGATGACCCTGTTCCTCGCCCGAAACTTCGCTAAATTTCCTGCACAAGTACTAAACAAGAAGACACTCAGGCCATTGATCAACTCCCTTATAAAGACTCTTAGTGACATGGATGCAACAGTTCGCGATAACTCTGCATTGGCCATAGGAACTGCCATGAAAGTTACCGGTGAAAAGTTGATGATGACCCTCATAGCGGATGTAGAGCCGATCAAGATTCCAAAGATAAAAGAGTTTTGTGAGAAAGTTCAAGTCAAAAAGATACCCCGATCAGTTTTGCATGCTATGAACACTGCCGCACCTGTGTTGTCAACAACCAGCAATACTCAAGCTCCTCAAGCAGTCAAATCCTCTTCCGCGACCATGGTTCGGTCCACAGCATCCAGGAAGCTCCCACCAAAAGTAGGCGTCAAATCAGCTATCTCAACTCCAGGCACCAACGCCACTGTTAAGCGAACCGCAACCATCATTAAACGCTCAACAGTCAATAAAAGAGCGTCAGGTCTGCCTCAACAACACCCAGTTGCACCTGTTTCGGTCCCAGTTATCGCCCCACCGGCCCCGATCGTTTCTGCGCCGACCCCAGTTATCATCGCACCAACTCAACATGTATTTACAGCACCACAACAACAAACACTCACTTCAACACCGGCTAAGCCGGTTTATGCTACTACTCAAGGTTGTGTTAAGACCCCCAAGCAGGAAAATTTCGATTTGATAATATTCAGATTGATTTCTGACAACCCCGATGAGGTCTTGGAATCACTCATGGAAGTTGAGAATTCTCTTACCGAAGATTCGGAGCATACAATTAAGGATCGCATCAACCAAATAATCGATTTGACATGTCTACAGTTAATTAGAAGCATCAATAGCCAGAGAGCTGGCGCCGGAAATCCTCAGATTGTTGAAAGAGTTGCTGACTGCTTGACAAAGCTATTTGCTTGTCGAAAACTGGTATCCGCCACCAGTCGGGAGTCGGTGCGCTTCCTTCTGGTTCAAATATTCACTATGACGCAAGCCTGTGTTAACCTTAATCAGGACGAATTTACCGTGAAGACTCTGAACAATCTCGCCTCTTCGATCGTAGATGGTTTTGAGCCGTCAGATATTATGCGAATACTCACGGGGCTTCTGAACGACCCTGCACCCGCTTCAATAGTGGAACCAATCAAGAAAGCCATCATAAGGTCGATGAGATCATTCAAGTAACTGTACTTCAAGGAATATGTAGAGCATTTGTTGATCACGCTCCTGGTCAAGCTTGATCATCTCACAATTAATCCTGGTTAAATTTTCTAAACTTCCCCTAATCGCATGAATGAAAGTTTCGTGAGTGGTAATGATTCTCTCAATGTGCTTTGTGATGGAAGACTGAGCTTCTTTTAGAGTTCCGAAGACGAACTCGCCACCTGTTTGCACCTTTCTAGACACTCTCTTCATTGGTATTTCGGTTAAACTTATTCATTGGTGTCAAAATAGTCAATTGATTATTTGGGCGTAGGACTGTCATTTGATAAGCGTGTTGTCAATTGGGTGCCGTTCTTTTTTCAGTTTGTTTTTTACCCTCCACGTGGACACCGTCCACATTGGAGAGCGAATGAAACCTTTATTCCGTCCTATCTCTTAGAGTACACAAGCGAACTTTGTTGGATCCTGCACTCTGGCGAAGTATATACTCAAGGCTAAAATAAAAAATAATGAGAACCTCGCTGAATTCCAAAACTGCTCGGCCTCAATCACACTGACACAGTCTGGGGCTACAGAATCAGGCTTTTGCCGTATATTCTCGCCATATGGATCATCATGATGTTACTCCACCACAACAAGAAGATCCCACCGGAAGTGCGAAGCTATCGAAAACACAACAGAAGAAACAGGCTCGGCGTGAATCATGGCTGGAGAAGAGAGATGAGAGAAGGAAGCTTGAAAGAGAGAAGAGAAAACTCAAACGAAAGAGAGACGCTGAATCCAGACCTCAAGATGGCTCAGCTCCAGTCCGACTTGCGAGAGTCACGATGGCAAACTCGTCGAACAAATTTAAAGTTGTGATCGATATGGATTTCGAGAAATATATGACCGATGCAGAAATAGCAAAGGCAGTACAACAGGTTGGAAGGATTTATGCTTTGAACAGAAAATCGCCGAGTCCATGCCAACTGTATATTACTTCTCTAGGAGGTAAAATACGTGATAGATTCGCAATCACCAACACAGGTTATCAGAATTGGGACGTTAATCACTCAGAGCTTCATTATATGACTCTGCTCGGTACAGAAGGGGACAATCAACCTGGAAACAAGAGTCGGTTCATCTATCTGTCCGGTGATGCTGAAATGACACTCCCAGATGTAGACAATATTTTGAGAGAGGAATCTACAATATTCGTCATCGGTGGGCTTGTAGATCATAATCGACACAAAAATCTATGCCTCGAGCTGGCAAATAAAAGAGGAATAGCGACTGCCAAATTACCCATAAAAGAGCACCTTAACTTATGCCAGCGGCACATACTGTCCACTGTGACTGTCTTTGAAGTCATGCTTAATGTTCTAGCCTACAAGAAACAATGGCGAGATGCGCTGTTAGCCTCCATACCAAAACGAAAGATTGCACCGAGCTTGCAAGGCGAGGATTCGAGAAGTACTGAAACAGAGGGTGTATCGGTAAAAACAGGATTGAAGAATGATGGTGGTCAGACGCCCGACTCCTGAGGTATCATCTCGTCGTGCCGGCTCTTGTTAATCCGATTTGTTTAATTAAGATAATCAACACGATTTGGCGCTCCTTTACAAAACGTCCACACAGTAGTTGGATTTACCTGTTGAATTTTGAATTGTCTGATTTAAGCTCCGGCATTTTGAATTTATTAAGTAAAGAGTGGACATGTTTTCTTGGAGGGCGGCTCTGTTTGATTAGACTGGTGAATCTAGCGTTCATTGGTCGCGCTCCTGGTCAAGCTTGATCATCTCACAATTAATCCTGGTTAAATTTTCTAAACTTCCCCTAATCGCATGAATGAAAGTTTCGTGAGTGGTAATGAGTCTCTCGATGTGCTTTGTGATGGAAGACTGAGCTTCTTTTAGAGTTCCGAAGACAGACTCGCCACCTTTTGAGACCTCACTAAAGGGCCGCTTCGTTGAGCTACGTGGAGCAATGCTTTCGTTGATAGGCTTCTGTTTTATGTATGACAAATTGATGATTGGAACTGATCTCTTACAAACCTGTGGCTTCGGCGTCACAAAATTGGAGCGGGATTCAGAAGGAGGCGCAGTTACGGGATTTTTTGCCGGTTTCTGGACCGATTGACTGTAAGTAGCTTTCTTTGCTGGTGGTGGCCGATCTGGGCTCAACGATTTTGGTCTCTCTGCGAGGGGTTTCGGGATTTCATTCAAGATTTCGATCCTAGTTGAAGTGGTGCTAGCTGCGTCTGAGTCAGGTTTGAATTCGGATCCCGAATCAGAGCTAGTACCTGAATCAGACTCTGTATCAGACTCAGAGCTTAGATCGGAAGAGGATAAACACTTGGTAGTTCTGATAACGCTACTTGAACTAGATTGTGAACTTCCGAGCCAACTTCTCACCCGACCAATTGACTCAGATGAATCAGCCTCCTCCAGTTCCGGGTCATGCTCGCGTATCTTTGTCCGGAGAATAGTCCTCGACTGGCTACTAGCCGATTTTGGAGCTAATAGCGACCTCTTGGCAGTCGGCAGCTTTGGGGACTGGTGAGTCTTCATCAGCTGGACGAGAACATGGGCAGCAGATATGGGCACCAAGGACACCAATCCGTAGCTCCTGTTGAATGCATTGTTGTAAGCGTCCCTCTCGGCTATAGTGCAGTGCCTTGATTTAAGGTTTTGGTCTTTAATCTTGCGATAAATAAAGGAGTTGTTCCGTTGAGGGAACAGCTTTCGGATTTCAGGCACGTAAACCCAGATACCATCGCTTGACGAGTAGGCTAATATGTCCTTGTCGAGCAGTTTTACGGTTGTGACTCCTTCCATGACTATGTGTCACTGAATTTTGGGGCGAAACTAAAAGCTTGTGGGTTTTCAGATCAGCAGTCTTGCTTCATGGAGCTTGAAGTTAAAAGGTGGCATAATGGGAAATAACAATTAGTGTTATGGCACCAAGGCGCTAGGCTCACGCTCAATGGTCACTTGTTTCGCCCACGTGCATGACCTGACCAACTTCCAGTGACCAGAATCGTCGCTGGCTCTCGTTCTGACGAGTGAGCTCTCGCAGTGCAAGCCGCATGCAAACAAAACCAAAATACACCAAGGTCACAGTGCGGAATTTTCAACCTCAGAATAATGAGTTCGTTTTCATAGATATGTCAGCCATCGTTAAATACGGCTTGTTATCCTTTCCAATTGCCTCCAGTTCGTTGGGCGTATGGCAACTCAAGAGGCTCGAATGGAAGAACGCGCTGGTCGCAAATATTGAGAGCAGATTGACCGAGGAACCGCTTGATCTGATGCAAATAGAATCGATCGCGGACTTGAATGATCTAGAATACCAGCGAGTAAGGGTTAGAGGTTCGTATGACCAAGATGAACGGCATCAGATATATCTTAAACCACGAATTTTAGTTGCAAACCAAGAATCGCTAGCACGTGGCCGCACGGCCCACCAAAACAACACTGGAGTCCATGTGATAACGCCCTTTAATGTTTCGGACACAAACCTCAGAATTTTGATCAATCGTGGTTGGTTGGCACTTCAAGGTAGAGATAGCTATACGGACATCGAGAATACCAAGCCCGAGCCAGGAATTGTGGAAGTTGTCGGGTGTATTCGCAAAACTGACGCCCGACCGAGATATGGGCTCAAGAATAACGAGTCTCTCCAGGAGTGGGCCCTCAGAGATGTTGAGGCTTTATCCAAAGTTCTTCACACTGCACCCATATTTCTGGATGCTGAACAAAATCCTAATCGCACGGTCGGTCCCATAGGTGGGCAGACACATTTGAAAATAAGGAACGAACACTTAAACTATGCAATCACCTGGTTCTCGCTTGCTGCACTGACTTTAGTTATGTGGTACACAAAATATGGCCTAAAGCGATCTGTATCCACCCGACTTCGTCGGTGATTGTGGAAAGATCCATAAGGTCATTCAAGTTGCGCTAAAGAGCTAAAAGATTCACTGTAAAATGAAAATCCGTTGAACTCAGCTTGTGTTACTCTTTTCAACTGGTTTGAGTCTATTGGAGTCAACGAAGTTACATCATTGCCGTCCTCGGACTGATCCAGCTCCTCTAACGTGGGCCTGTAAGGCGGCTTGATTCGCTTTGCTTCAAGCGCTTCCCACTGGTGTGCAACAATACAACTGCCGCACTTGAAGAGGAAGAATGGGTGTTCCAGAATGGCTTGCTCGCAACCCTCAAGTATATGACAGCCTAATCGGTTTTGCGGATCTTTTGTCAACAGTCCCTCCAATATACAACGCGCTTCGTCTGTCAAAAACAGAGGAAAGCGAACTTCATCCTCCACGATGAGCCTATAAAGTTGGTCCTCATCTTGGGCTTCGAAAGGTGAATAACCAATTAGCATTTCGAACATTAGCACTCCAAGGGCCCACCAATCGACTGAAAAGCCGTAATTGAGTTCCTTGATTATCTCTGGGCTCATATAACTCGGTGTACCACAGAAAGTTCTCGTCTTGAGATCAGCAGCTTTACAAAGCTCCTTCGACATACCAAAATCTAATAACTTGCAGTGGCCGCTCTGGTCCAAGATCACATTATCAAGTTTCAAGTCCCTATAAACTACACCCTGTTTATGTAGAAACCTAAGCGCTAAAACTATCTCAGCCGAGTAGAATCGTGTCCTATCCTCGGTGAACTTTCTCGCCTTACTCAGATGAAATACCAAGTCTCTTCCAACAACATGCTCCATGACATAGTAGAGCCTTGATTCTGACTGAAAGCAACAGTGCGCTATGGTCAGGAACGGATATTGCCGACCTAAATTGAGTACCCTCATCTCAGTGAGCGCACTTTCCGGATCACTACTAACCGCCAGATTGGTTTTCTTGACGACTTTGATTGCAAATTCTTGCCTGTTTAGTTTAAATCGCGCCAAGTATACTTTACTAAACGATCCTATCCCAAGGAGTCTCATCAGCTCGAAATCTTCTATGCAAATTTTGCTCCAAATCTCGACTCTCTGCTGGCCTCTTGTAGCCGACTCTCTTGTATTTGGTAGGATCTTGACACTTCTCTTGCAACATTGATGAGTGGCTAAAAGTTTACAATCGAAATGGACTGCCATCCCGCACCCTCCATTTTCTAGATCACACTCAAGACCCTGGCGACTTGCAATTCCCTTGATGAGAATGCCACAGTGATAACAGAAAGTGGGTGTCAAAAAGTAGGCTGGCTTAAATTTGTGCTGATTTGCGTTCGCTTTCCGAGTTACTTCTGACTGGAGTGTCCCGGTACATTTGTGTTCAATTAGATCCAAGCATCCTTTGTGACATGCAAGCTTGCATAGTTTGCATTCGTGGCCGACAAGGCCCCAGATTAAGCTGCGACATTGGGAACAAAAAGTTGGCTCCTTCAACAGGATAGCCTCAAACCGATGATCGAATATGGAGGTAACTTTGTTCCGAATGGCGTTTCTCCGCTCGAATTTGGACTGGATGTTTGAAATAAATTGTGCTGCCTTGTCCGTGATGCTCCCAATAGATTGGGAGCTCAATGAGGAACTTGAACTTATCGGCATCTTATATCGAGAGACATGGATTCTCTACTCGACAAACTATTACCACAACAATGAAACAGTGAAAGTTATTGACACGGTCATAGAGTGACTGACCATACACAGGTTAACACCTGCGCTGACCAGCAACAACGTCTTACAAGTTGTTCTTTCACGGGCCCTAGATCACAAGAAAAAGTTACCTTCCTAAGAACTCAATAGACGGCGCTACATGTTTCAGAGAAGGCTCAATCCGTTAATTGACAGGGACAGAAGGGAGCAACAACTGAAGTCCGCAACTGAGAACACTAGGTTCGATGAACTTTATGTCTCGCATGCTGAGATGGTGAGAATGATGATGATCATGATTATCCATAAACATTAAAGCGTCCATTTGGGCCATAGACGAGGGGAAATCTCTAAATATTGAGGTTTGTTCATTCGCATTGTTGGTCTTAGTTGGTGAAATATGTACAATGTTCGCTAGACTTGTGGTTGAGTTGAGCTATATTTACAAGGTTTGCTGGCAAAGTTGAGACAAAGTTTGAGTGGCTAATATCCTAGCGATGGCCCGGCTTTGGCTGTTACGAATGTTGACATTGATGCCAGCTCGATTGAGTTTATTTGCAAATTGGCGCGACAGCGTAGAGGTCAATCAGATAATGGACTAGAAGGAGCTGTACCTCGCTTCGACAGTGATGAAAGTGCCAGTCTTCGCCAGCGTTCACAATCTGGATAAATGAATACTTGTTCTCCTCTGGATGGTAACCTAGTGGTCTGTATCTACTCTCGTAATGCGCGATACGTTGCTTAAAATCCTTAATAGCAAAGTCCTTATTCTCGAACCTCGAGTAATCGGGACTGTTTGTCTTGTGCTGGTTGAATGTGGATGAGAGAGTTGCTGAAAATGTTAGATGTTTAAAGTTGGATGTAAACTATTGCGGCTCCGCCGGCTAGTGGCCTGTAACTCACCCTAATGTTAACTTCCAATATGTTTGGCTTGTTGCAAATTGATTCTATAAATAGGAGGTTGTAGTTGTATTTACAAACGACAGTATCGTAAATAATCTCACGCCTGTCTTTGGTGGAGTTTGTTGCGTCATAGATGGCCACCCTATTGTCGCCCTTGGCCAACCAAGAGCATAGATCCTCTAGGGCATCAATGGCGAACTTGTTTCTCAGTTGGAGTGCGTGTTCGTTTTCTGTACTAAAGAAATCGTGGGCCGAATAGTCTGTTGATAGGCGCCGATACTCTCCAACATTGAATATTCGGCATTCAAAGTCGCGATCGTTTAAAAACTTGACAATACTCCTGGAGATGAACGTTTTGCCTCTAGCTGGCAGTCCGACCATAGCTATGACATCATGTTTCATATTGGTTATGGTTTGTTTCAGTTTAGTGGCGAGGCTTTGGTGCTTGCTGGGGCTAAAATCACGCGCTCGCTGTGTTTAATTAAGCTTAATCTATCGTTCGCCTTCCCGAGCTAAGGATGTTGTTGTTGTTGCAGGCGGGCGAACGTCTCTTGTGGCGAGAGAAAAACACCAACTCCCTCTGCCTCTCTCTTTCTGTCGATTTCTCTCAGCCTCGAGGTTTAAGCGCTCGCTCTCCTTCTGCACGTCTATGTCTGCCAGAATCTCCGAGACGCCTGTTGCTCTTATATCATGTTTTCGCCGAGACAATCCAGCCCTAGATGACTCTTGACTCCTGCTGATAGTGATAATGGGACAAGATGGTATCGATGCGTTGGCGCCGCCAAAAGGTTTCAGTGGTTGTCAGGCAGAGCAAACTGTCACAAGAATCAGCTTGCTGAGGGGGCAGTCAAACGGGTGAGTGGCTGGGAGGCGGGCTGGCTGGCTAACAGTCTGGTAAGTCGTCGTCGCCACCGATTGATATAATGGCGCCGGAGACAATTGAGGATAGCGCCAGCGGAGGATCGAATGCAACACTGCCAGATGGGGGCGGCGCTGGTGGCGGCCGAGGAGCGAGCGGATGAGCGAAGGGGGCGCGCGCGAGATAGAGAAAGGCAGATTGGGATACGTGGAGAGTTTGTGGGCGAGCTGCGCGCCAGATTGAAACGCACACCAAATTGGGCGCGTTGAGCAATGGCGCCGGCTTGCGTTCCCTGTTGTCGGGCGAATAGGGCGAAACTCAATGACAGACAGGCAGAGCAGCAGCCTCAAAGGGAGCCTTCGGTCCGCGACTCGAGTCGGTTACACCCAAGCTCGGGGCTCTCGGCCAGGAACGCGCTGGCCAATCCCCATGCCCCCTCTTCGCCAGGCCTCCCTCTAGGGGAGCCCGGCGGCAGCCTTGAGCGGGCGCAATGACGCGCCGGCCGCCTGTTGGTGCGCCAAGCGCGTCTGCTTGCGCTGGCGCCGCCACCGCCTCGGCACATCGACCGCCTTGCTCGCTTGTTGAGCCGGCCGAAGCTTCGCATGGTGCGCAACTGCAGCGCTGCCCGAGTCCACCGGCCGGCGGATGTTGCTGAACTCTGACACCGTCCAGAGGCAGCAGCTCCCCTGGCTGGCCGACAGGGATGCGTCCCCAGCAGCCTGGCCCACCAACTATTCCATCATCCCAAACAAGAGTCCTCTGGCTGGGAATATTTCGGCCGGCCTTGTTTGCGGCGCTGGACTGGCTGGCTCTGGTGTTGGCCATGCGCTGGTTCAGTACCTTTCCACCGCTCGGACCAGCCGACTAGCACAGGTTTTCGTCACTCTCTTTCATTTAGCCGCCACTTTCACCGCAACGACGACGACGACGACGACGAGGCCTGTGATTGAGCGGAGAAGTACCAGGTTTGAGTCTGCGTTTTAGGCCGGTCTAGGTGCGAGGATGGCGCACGTCTGTCGGCCGATCAACCTGGAAGCAGCAGCAGCAGCAGAAACCCGACTGTCCGAGCGAGGGTGTCGAGTTGAAGGCGCCAGCACGCTCGCGGAAATCTGGTTTAGCGCTAGCTTGGCGACGGGCACCATTTCGCCCGAATTGGAGGAAGAGAGTGCGCGTACGCAGCTCACGTTTCAGCAGTCCATATCCAGCTCCATCTGATCCAGCGCCATTCAATTTGAGCCAAAATCAAGTTTCCTCAGCTCTTGATCGCGATAGCTAACAACCATTGGCGGGCTGGAAGAAAGTTCTGGCGCGCTCAGGGTTTGTTTTGCGCGGAGCATGCGAGATTTGTGCTGCCATCAGCAGCAGCGGCAGTCCCCGTTGGACATAGACACAATTGCGATGTAGCGCCCGAGTGTCGACTGCTTGTCCAACCAGAGGCATTGTGCTGGCCCACAATAATGGCTCTTGATACGATTGTTAGAGTTGAGCTCTTTCATCAGGGCTGTTGTTTTGGTTGTTTGGTGCCAAACGACATGAAATACACGGAACTTAAGCGACTGGTTGCAAGCTAGCCAGCGCCATCTGCTCGTTTGCGCTCTTTCGCCTCAGTGAAGTGGAGATATACGACTGCTAGCTATGGTCGCCAGAACTGTCGGCTGATCATCCGAGGAAACCGAAGAGAGTTTTTGGGCCAAGGGATACGATGAACTTTTCTAGGTATCATGCATCGCCTACTAACGAGATAGCTCCGATATAGCCCTTTGTGTTGGCTCCAGCTTATCGTCGTCTCGGAGCAGAGAAGAAGGAGGAGGAGGAGGAAGCGGATTGTTTGCGGGTTTGGGCCGTCATGTTTACTCATGGTCGGTGGCCACTGGCTCACCGAGTGAACTGATCGCAAGCTAATCAATGCCTTCAACCACCAAAGCCACTCGAAAGAGCGCCAACCCGGAGATCCTCATTGGTCATCGAGCACGAGATTTCCTGGTCCACAATCGGCGCTCCCAAACACGATTGTCTGGTTGGATTAGCGCGAGCGTCAACAAAATCAGTCGAATCTTTTTAGACCGATTCAAATCAGGTGAGAGGGTTCGTTTGCGGGCAAGATTCAAGGCCGCAAGGCTGTTGTTGTTGTTGTTGTTGTTGTTGTTTCGCTTGGAATTGTTAGACCGAGAGAGTGGCCGGTTGAGTGGCAGAGTCAAATGGTTTCATTCGGCAGATGGGTGGATTTGTTCCTGCATTGAATATGGTGCGCTCAAGTGCAATGGTTATGATCTTGGTGTTTCAGATTTAACAAACAAAGACAATGTTATTTGTTTACTTGTTGAAACGCATATGCATGCTGATGCGCCCATTGAATTGCAACAATGACAAACATTCCATGTTGATATTTGCTCTCATCTGTTGCATCGGCCTCACAATCTTATCCATCTACTCAGATCCCCCAATGTGGAGCTTGTTTATTTCCGCTCGCACCAGAGTGCACTTGTCTCGCGGCGAAGCAACATGTTACGGGATACGGAACTCGGGCGTCGAATTGCAATTGCGCTCTTAGTTAAGGCCGGCAAATTGGAACTTCGTTGCTTGGAAAGTTTGAACGAAACTGGCGAGGAACCAACCAACAACCCGACGCTTGCTAAGCTCGACAATATCGCGCAAAGTGGTGGCCGTTTGTGTGGAGACAAAGCTCTTCGAGCTAATCAATCAGATTTGCCAATCTAGTTTCGTGTTTCATTCGTGCTCCTGGGATCAAGTTATCGCACTCAAAGTTGCAGAGTTGGCCGTGGATGCATCTAGTGTCAAAAGTTGAAGCAGCTGCTCGAGGGAAACGGCGTCAAAGGCGGCCAGTTATATAAAGACTACTGACTTGCGGTCGATTGCCCAGACTATGCATAATCTAGCATGTGAGAGGGCAAGTTCTTCACCAGTTCTATTCCATCCCCACAGAGTGTGTACCACATTATAAATAGCACTAATCAAATATTTGCTAATCTATTCGTTGACATCTAGGCGAGTGCACCTAAACGGCTTATGGACACAATATCGACATCTAGTGAGCAGTCTTAGTTCGAACCTTTCACGACTAAAATAAATAAACGAAACTATGCGCGCCAAACTCTCAGTCTACAATCAATGCTCCTCAAGAACACCATACTATGTTCATCACGACATGAATAATTAATCAAAGCTTGTGGATCTGAGCTCACGAGCTGGCGAATTTTTTCTATATGTTGTTCATCGGGCATTGTGTCATGCGAGCTTCGTCCTCCCATTGGCCTAAGGGCTGAGAATCGCTAGTCTGTAGCTAGTCTCGAGGAGTTTTCTCTCTAAACCAGGTTGGCTCGACCTCAGCTTTCTAGCCCGAATCTTGGTCCGGCAGATTATTATCTTACTTAAAAATCGACAAATGAATAATGGCTACAACCGAGAGCTAAGGCTTTCCTTGTTGATACTCGGTGAGTTCAAGATTTACAAGCACCACCTAACTCTGGAACAAAGAGGTATCCCGTAAGGGTCAGAGGAGTCTACTTAATTTTTCGAGCCTCCGATCTTCTTGCTGTACCACGAGTGACTGGACCCTCCTGGCCTAGACCAGTAAAACATAGTCGTATAAGATTTGAGGGAAAAGTTGTGATCTAAGCTTAAGAAGATTGCCACGAGTTTCTTAACTAAACCTACCAATGCCCAGCGGGCGACTGGTGAGTCAGCTTTCAAGTCCCTGAGCTATGGGTGGCCATAATTCGTAGGCATTTAGACATAGACGAGGCGGTTAATACGACTTTCATATATGGGTCTGGACCTTGGATTGAGGAGGCAGTAGGTGAGTCTCTGGGGGACAGCTCGACTCCAAATCGAGCGATAAACGTCATACAGAGCTCTGGTCATCGCGTTTAAGCGGACAGGTATGAGGAATTCAACGACTTGGTGAAGGAAGCGTGCAAAAATTAGATCATAGATAAAAAGGTGAACCTCAATCGAGATGACTTTGCGGAACTTATTGCTCGCAGCTCTTGCCATAGAGAGATGTGCTTCAGGAAGTTAAACTCATGTTTCTCGCGAATCATTCATGACAAGGCAGTGTGCATCTGACACCTATCACGAAGTAAACTCAGACCCAAGTGTTACTTTCTCTTTTATCCGTTTTTAAAGCTGCACAGTTGCCGACCCAGGTATGCGTTTACTTTGTACAGTTCGCTCGACAAAAATAAATATTGCTCAAGGACTTGCTTGTTTGAATTTTACGATGAATCAGAGTCTTCCGATGGGTGAGACAGTTTGGTGGCCCCCGGAATGAGCCGATTGAAGCTCGAAAATCCAAACGAGCCTCGCACAGAATCCGCTCAAAATTTTTGCAGTTGCAAGAGAATTTTTAGAATTCTTCAGATTATCTGAGCGAGGAAATGCATGTCGATGGCTGACTGGATGAAGAATGATCAAGTTACATCATGCATTCGTTCCAAACGGATGGATAGAGGAACCGCATAGCTTCCGATAAACAGTTTTTAGAGATGAGACCAAACTAAATGGAATCCGGATTATTAGGTATTAGTCCACAAAATTTATAGCCAATGCGCAATCGACAGGCCAAGTGCAATCCCAACGTAACGAAATTATTCCACCGACTTTCAGATAGGCTGCGTGGAAACTCTTTATACGACTTGTTTATATAATAGACAAGCCATTATGAGGGTGCGTCCACAATTAGAGAACACGATCATTAGCTTTACTATGACCCCACTCCCTATACGAGTGAACTCGTTTCACTGATCAGAGTCTACTGGGGATGTATACACTCCAATTCGTTCACTATTTACCTGGAAACGCAACTACAAGCCAATAATACCACCACCTCGAGGAAACTCGAATTAGCAATCACCACGGTAAATTGATAAACCTGCAATTATTGGACAAGAATCTTATTAAAGCGGCAAAATGTCGTCATCTCCAAACCCAACGCAACAACAATCTCATATCCCCACTCCGTTCCGTGCCATAAGTCGCAATAATAGCAATACAAGTACAGCAAGCAGTAGTAATAAAGGTGACTTCAGCTCGACTATATCCACAGCGAATAGTGTCACCTCTGGCCGTAGCCAACTGTCAAAGCATCAACTACTCGATCATAGACAGCTGCTCGCAGCTTGTGGTAGCTCGACACCGATAAGATCATTCCAACGCGCTACTATAAGCTCTGTGGTGAAGACGCGCGCATTCGATAACAATCCAGTTCTACAAGGTCTCTTGAATGCGTCTCCATCAAGCCAAAACTCTAGCTCCCAAACACCGTCCCCTCTATCTACGCCTATATTCTCGAGATCCAGAAGCTTGAGAATGTCTGGAGGGCCTCAAAGATATCAACAAAGTCCGTCATACTATAGAACAAGTAGCAAGACTCCAGAGCTGTACAGTTATACCCCAAGTGATAGCCCAAGTTGTTCCAATATTTCACAGGCTAAAATCTTAGAACTTAGCAATGAGAAGACTGAGCTCAAAGAAAGTCTGGAGTTTCTGGAATGTGAGAGACAAGTGTTGGTTGATTCTGTCAAGGATCTGAAAGAAGTTTTATCGAATGAGAGATCTCAGAGGAGGAAAGAACAAGAGGATTTAAAGATGCAAATCGCTGAATCTATTGCAGCCAAGGTTCGGGCTGACAGTCAGCTGACTCACAATGTCATGGAAATGAACGATCTGCAGGTTCAAATTCGTAAGCTCAGCGAAGAACTTGCCGCGAAGGAGCGCGATATTGTGACTCTTCGTAAGACTGTCAAATCCTTGCAGGATGCGAACAAGGAGCTTATAGATATCAACAATGAGCTGAAGCTCATGTTGTCAGAGAAACTAAAATACAATGGTTTAGTTGGCACTCAGAATGATGAACATTCCAGCCAACAAGTGTCCGATTGCTTGTCAATCGTGACGGAGATGGCAAGGTTACGCTTGGAAGTCAACGAGAAGGAGTCAACCATTGCGAAACTGAATAAGCACTCGTCCAATAATTTGATCAACTCAGATGACATGGATAATCTCAACAGATTTCTAGATCAAACCGTAGAGTGTATTAAAGGATGGCCAGATGAGCTGGCGAGCTCAAGTCATGTTCAGAATCTCATGAAAACTCTCCTTAGCTCTTATCAAGTAGACCGCGATAACTTGACAGCCAACATGGAAAACGTGCACCTATGAGATGAATACAACGATCGTCCAAACAGCGGTTTGCGTAGATTTAATCATCCTCAGATAAGAATTTCACATTACCTACGTGAGGCGATATCCATACTATATTGACAGAGGTTGCCTCGTCTGGATTGAGCTCTTCGTCGGAAGAGTTGAGGCGGGAAAATACTCGCTATTGATGCATTTCTCATGCACGTCTTGGAATACGGTTGACCACCTCAAAAGCATAGCTTTACACCTTCCTGAGGAGGGATTCCTAGGGTTTTCAGCATTACTACTAAAAGCTTGATGCATTCTCAAACTAATCAGGATTTGAGTTAGCTGGGATTCGTTAGGAAGTACATCTTCGAGAAACTTCTTAATTACATACTGGTCAAACGTCTTAAGAAGTCTTGTATCAAGATGGGTACGAGCTACAAAACTTATGGTTTGTTTATATATGAATACGATGAGATTCGCTTTGAGTTCGAATCTGGCTACAGTTATGTCCAGTTTTTCATATTCAGATGTAAGGGTTTTCGTGATCTCTTCGGCCAAAATCTCCAATATAAAGTAACACAAGCCGTATGATTGAGCTACATCTAAGAGAGTTCTCTTTAGAAGTTGCCTACAGTAAATATCCTGAGTTCCGAGTTTTTTACTCTTCCGGCAACTTCTCAGCCAAAGCTTCACCTGGTGGCTCAGAAGTACGGTCAACAGGTGCCTGGCTAAATGGCTAACCTTGTCGATACGATACTGATCCAGACCATACCATTTTTTGGATACAGTTATAAGACCTACTCTAGTTAGGCGATAACTAGCAGCGCAGGCACGTTCTACCGCAGCTATGATCTCCTCACAACCCCTTCCCATTTCTGCGTACCAGAGGGCAAAGAAGATCGATTCCCAGATGGTTTCGATATCGCCATCATCGAGGATCTTGAGGTTGTGTCCGCTATTTAGCAACGTGTTGACAGCCTTGACTCGAACTTGAGCTCTAGCATCACCACAAAGAGTGTTTTGAAAGCTTCGGACAAATCTCTTCAGCTGAGCTAGAGTAGTTTGGGAGCTTTGGTTAGCTTGATTTGATTTTGTTTAGATAACTCCTGTGATCAGGGGCTTACCTTTATCTACTGCCATGGCAGACAAAGAAGTAGTTTGTTTAAATCTGATGGTGGACTAGGCCTTTATCGGTTCACTTTGGGGACCTGCGGAGAAAGGATCAAGAAACATGTCGCATCAGACCATAGCGAATCCATGTTTTGCTCCACAAGACTGAGTGAGACCATTTCTCTCAGCAGGCATCGTGCTGTTTATCTAAACAAAATGCGCGCCTCAACTTCATGAGCACACGGCGCATGCGTAGCGTCGATCCTCTCGGAAGTCTTGCATGGTCACATTCTTACTCGACCGCGTGTTTATTTTCTCCAACTTTAACCAGTCCTCCCGTGGATGTTATTCCATCAGACCAGAGTAATTCAGACACAACAATAGGCTGACATCCAAATTTTCAGATCATGTCCGCTAAAAGAGGCAAGTAATCGATAAACCACAGTGACCAATAAATCCAGAAATTATGATCGCTGCCCATTGCAGAGACTTACTGACGACCTAACTTCTATGTATCTCACCACCAGGACGCGCCGGTGCTACTGGCGCTAAATTTAGGATATCACTGGGTCTACCGGTAGGGGCAGTCATCAACTGTGCCGACAACACTGGAGCCAAGAACCTATTCGTTATTGCCGTGAACGGTATTAGAGGTAGGTTGAACCGACTTCCAGCTGCTGGTTGTGGTGACATGTTTGTCGCGACGGTCAAGAAGGGTAAACCAGAGCTACGTAAGAAGGTTATGCCAGCCGTCGTTATCAGGCAGAGAAAGCCCTTTCGCAGGAAGGATGGTACCTTCATTTACTTCGAAGACAATGCCGGCGTAATAGTGAACAACAAAGGCGAAATGAAGGGTTCGGCTATCACAGGTCCAGTTGCCAAGGAGTGTGCTGATTTATGGCCAAGAATTGCCTCAAATGCAAGCAGCATTCAATAATAAGGCACGAAAATAAATTAAACTGTCTTCACAAACCATTCAATTTATTATTCAAAAGGTTCAATATAGGCATTACAGTGGGATTCTTCACCCGGAACTCTGGAAGAGCGCTTCACCGGCTCCTGACCCAAGCTAATTGTGTGACCCAAGTGTGAATGTCACGCTTCTGGTGGGAGATGGTCAGCGAATTTCTTTCTTATTCTAAGTAGTTCGTCCTCTTTCAAATTCCAAAGCTTCGCGGCCTGAGCAATTGATATGCTATTGTCAGGTGTAGCCCGATAATCTCTCTTGCATGTGCCCCCCATGAAGTCTGGCAGATTCTCCTCCTTTATATATTCATAAATGGTTTGTGAGTTGGAGAACTTGACCAAATCTTTGTGGTCCTCTGAGAGCCACTGCTTGGCTATGAGCCAGAACGAACGGAGAAACCAGGGTAGCTCGTGTACCAGCATGTATGAAAGTCCTTTGGGGAAGTAGTTGACTAGTGCAGTTATTACAAAAAATAATAGATCCATATCCACATTGTTGATACCAGCTTTCTGCAAATCAAAAACCAATGCTATGCCTTTGCCTCCTGCCTTCTTGTCAGCCTCTTCAATAACCCGGAACAGGAAGGCTTTCAAGAACTCTTGAACGATCGGTATCTTTTGATTTACTCTAATTCTCATATACACGGGAATGTTCCCTTTCCTATCCGGCTCGTAATGAAAAATGGCACCAATCTTGTAGAATTCATGAGGGAATTCCTTGATGGCGATTGCCGGTGAGTTTCTGAATTCCAGTGCCTTCCTTAGCATTTGATGAGCACTTTTCACGTCCAACTTGACGCGCAATAGATATCTTGCGATGAACCAATCATCGTGGTTAGCCTTATGGATATCCTCTAGACTGAACCTTTCTGGATCAGATTTGATATCAGCTAGTATTAAACTGCGTAGCTCCTTGACTAGAAGCGAATAATCGAAATCTGGAATTGATCTTTCCATTGTTGACACAGCGGAACATTTCTCTGGATCTTTATTTGTACTACTCATGACTAATTCGAAAATTTACTTCCGGTTGCTGACACTTGAATATTCCAGATTCGTTCGATAATGGGATCACACACACACTTGACTTTGATTATCTCTCCATATATCGCATGTTCTACTATTGATCTATTCGTCGACAATTATTGATTGCTTGAGGGCTAACCCCCTTCATCTATCTATCTATATATATGTATTTATTTATTCAACTGTTCTCTCCTTGTTTCGAAATAAACTCGGCTCAGTAACAATTGGGTGCAACCTCTCTGACTAACTTGTGATTAACTTGGTGGATGGATGCTGTCCCGCTTTGTACAGCCCATCAATAATCACAACAACTAGTAGTTTGCGGGGTTGACTGGGACGACGCTAGTTGTCGGTAGCTTTGGAGAATGTTCTAATGTTGTTGCCAATATTAACAGGCTGCCGTTGGAGTGAGGATAGTTGTTTCAACAAAACTACACCTACTATCCCTTTCATTCTGTCGCAAACTTTACATTCTCATTCTGTGAACATCTCGATTCAAATCAGGATGAAAAATCAGAAGAGCAGACAGTTGTCAGAATCCACCACTAAACTTAGACTGATAAATCTACATGAAGGCGGGTAGAGCTACAGCGCCACAGGTAAAGAAACCGAATTGAAGAAAAGGCTAGCTATGCTCTCGAGTATAAACTACTCAAACTGAGACAGGAAGGAAGGTGGAGCGAAAGGAAGTGCCTTTGGCACTATTCGCTCAGCAGGGGAAAGGTCTCTTGGCACCTGTCGGTCGAAAGGACGACATCAAGATAAAGACTTCCATCCTTTCCCCTATATATCTTACCGATTGTAGTGGGAAAAGAGGAGGGGGGTTTCGATATCTAGACTCTTGAAGCGAGCATTCTCGGTCCAGATATTAAGCAGGATGAGAAGGAATAGCTCTGACTGGCCTTTCCTCAGCCATGGAGCGCAGGAAGCTATACGAGCGTTGGGCTTAGTTGGAGCCATCAAGCTCACTATCAGGTTTGCGAACGAATTGAGAGCCAAAGGTTCCGCTATAATCGGCACAAAGAAGTGGAGTCAGTTGCTGGCATGCAGACATCCGTCTCTTGATAAGTTGAGTTACAGCTCAACTCCTGAGCTGTAATGCAGAATATTTGGAGTTAACCCCTGATTCTTTGCGCGTTAGGCGTTCGAGTTTAATTTGAGCTGAGCCTTGTTGGTTAAAGAAAATATGATATAGTAGAAGCGGATGGGCGTACAATTATATATACGTTAGTTGTTTGACACAAGTACAACTGAGATACCCTTCGTGCGTGAACTAATTACAAGGTCAACAGGTATGAACGTAGCGCGTGCCTCTCAGTGGCTGGTGTTGGTATTAGGATCGAGCTCTCTTGAATGCGGTTGAATGCCAAGCTTGAGCTAAGGTTCCCCCCTTTCTTACCAGACAGATCGCCTGTTGAGAGCGGCTTCGTTATCGAGTATAAATCTGCCCGTCGAACCTCTGGATAATCAGATTGAAGTTAAAATTAAACTAACCACGAATCGCACATCGAACTTAAACGAGAGAAGATCAAATCATATTGTGGTATATGATTGGCAATCATCTTCTAATTATATAACACAACACATTGACTTCCACTAACAGGAAAGAACGAGAAAGAGTCCCTACACGAGTGATTCGTAACACCTTATTTATTACTAAAGGCCAATTCTAGACCATTCGTGCTAAATTCTTGCTAGATTGCGATCCATACTTAGTGGATCTGGCTGTAATCAGTCTGCAAGCCAACGAAGATTAACGAGTAGTCTGGTTTCTGCATTTTCTGGAACATATTTAGTCGACCTGTAGCCATCTTCATGATACGAGTTGCGGAACTCGTGTAAATCTCTTGCTCCTGGTCGTCTTTCATCTTGTGCTGGTTGATCTGGCTCAAGATAGTTTTGACCACTTCGTCTTTAGCCAGCCGCTCAGCGAGTGGCTTACTCTCCATTACAACAAACTGAAGATCCATATCATCACCATCCTCGTCCTTGGAGGTTCTAGGGTAGATTTCAACCATTGGCTCACAAGCACCCGCTTTGCTCTTCCTCAATCCAAACACGTTCAAGTAGGATGGGTTGCTTGGATCCTCTTGTTCACTTGAACCCGCTAGCTCTGAAACCACACCAGAGCTATCGTAACCCAAAACACGACCACCTCCAACACTGGCAACGATGACAAAATTGTTTGTTATTACAACAACCGAGGCAGCGGCCGACGCATCATCGTTCGCTTTCATCGATTCTCTAATGATTTGGTCAACATCCCTGAAGGTTAATTTGATCATGCTCTTCAGCTCCTCATGAACCTTATCCGTGTAGTCTGTCTTATCGGAGGTGCTCGGGTCGGCGGTGTTATCGAGTATGGGCAAATAGTCTTGAATTGCATTGGCAACGTTCCTCAACAGATGGGCGCGCAGCTTATTGACCACAAAGTCACCCTTCGTCCCATGATAAAGGCCCAAGAATTGATGCCCATGCTCGTTGCTTCGCACATCCCATCTATCTGAGATGGTTCCAAAGCTGTTGGTAGACTTTTGAGCCACAACAAATGGATGAGTCGCTTGCGGAACTTCGGGTCCAGTTATGTCAGGATTCTGGCCAGCGAGGGTCATCATAGTTTCGGTGTACTTTTTACGCTTGTAAGCAGCATCCACGAGTTCATCGTTGAAGTAGAAGAAGTCGGCATGCAGATCGTATCCAACATGATTCTCTTTGAATGGTGTAATGCGAACTTCCGGGTTGGTGAGAGCAGTCACCTTGTCAACAAAGTCAGCTGAGCTCGCCGACAAGCCGACCAAAAGCAAGATGGTCAATCCGATCATTGTGAAATTAGCGCTCGATTTTTCAACTAAAGGGACTAAATAAGAGATGTTAACAGGCGGAGAGCTCCAAAGCTCCGTAAGTCGGCTCGAACGATGAGTGGATATTCCAATGACTCTGTAGCTATGAGATATTTATTCATAGCCGCTTCAGGTGCGCCAACGCATATCACGGGACAAGATTTATATATAGAATGCGGCAGTTATATTCGATTCAGTGTGCTTAACACTCGGGTGATTCGAACCCTGGAAATCATGAGCCCAATGAGGGGCCATTTCCGAATCTGCTCTCTTGTAGAATTTGAGAGAGGGAATTTTCAATATAACTGAGCTACAACGAACGAGCAAGCTCGCTTTCGAAAGGATTGGACGAGCAGGTGCCGATTTTGAACAAACTGTATCGAGCCGAGACATAAAACTATCCCGTGTTTCCGATGAACTCAGCAACTCTAGTCGGTATCCCCAATTAGCTCAGGCAGCACTAACGAGTCGAGATCAGGCTGAACCTGTCGAGCTCCCCCGATGATAGAGCTAGGGTTTGGGTGGACTGAATGTTCACGCCAAACAATCAGGCCAGGACGGCTCATTCTACCTGCACAGACACTTACTCTCGTAAAGTTTACAAATTTCTACGCGACCAAGACGGGTCTTTGTAGGAGAAAGAGACGGAGGCATGGTTTAGACGCTGTGAGACTCACGCACATTTGCACGAACTTTCATTAGCTGACAGGTGAACTGATGGAAATGCAAAGTTTGCCTGTCTAAGTTGAAGTTATGAGCACATTCGTTGTATCCACAAGTGTTTAACTAAGCAAGTAAAATCAACTCTGGCTCGAAATTTTCTAGTTTAAGCCAATTCATAATTTATCTAATGGATATCTCGCTCTATGATAACGAGCAGAGGTTGTTCTACTCTAAACAAACCAATCGAAAGTTGAAGCTCGAGGAAAACTGGTTAAGCACAGGTGAGCTTGAAGCTATCGAGGTTCAACTGGGAAAGATGTAGACTTTTACTGGATGCCAGCAAGTGGAAATGTGAGAATGTCCGTTTGTGGGAGGCCTACAGATCTTG
>Ga0209372_1000164_pt1 | contig 49614 bp, 28 predicted proteins | sample AgamicAtPe_FD_187170 | JGI IMG/M metagenome (GOLD analysis project Ga0209372, IMG submission 187170) | Agave microbial communities from Guanajuato, Mexico - At.P.e (SPAdes) (version 2) | ecosystem: Host-associated > Plants > Phyllosphere > Phylloplane/Leaf | place: Guanajuato, Mexico | collected... | reverse complement strand
AGGCAGCACGACACTGCGCCGAGCAAGAAGATAATCACTCGCATTAGCGGTCCTGACCCAGGATACATAGCAACAGCAACATTCCTAGTCCATTCCGGGATGACGTTGCTCTTCGATCGGCAACAACCTCCCGTCCCTGGTCTGACACTACCTGTGGTAAACGACTAGTTTGCAAGTATCTGCAAGCTTAAATGTGGTAAATATCTTTGAATAAGGAGCAACAGAGCCTTGGTCAGTTCCGATTGAGCCGATAGCGTTGAGTTTTGGATCCTCTTCTTTTCATGAAAACGTTTCGAAAATTATAACCTACCCAAAAACCCCGAGATTATGGTTCATTCTTCCAGAAGAGACCGGATGAGTTCCAATTCGAATAGTCTAGGTGCGGCAAGAAAGGTGAGCATGGGATACCTGCAACAGTCTCCATTTCACCAAAGTTCAGCAGAAACCAACAGTGCTTGATTGCTGTTGAATTGGCCTGCATAAGCGGACTGGATCTTGAGTCATACCTGCACTCCAGCAACAATGGACACTGAGGCTCCATGATTGGGAACTAGCCACGCAAACATAGCCTTGAGCGCCGACGGAGAGGCTAGTTGATCGAGAGTACATAGCCACCGGCCAAGAGCTGTTTAATTCAGAAATAGAGTCGCACCACTGGAATGGCCGCTATAAATGGACAACGTGGATTACAAATCAGTACAATGACTTCGGGTTAAATCCTTACTTGCCGCTCTATTCCGCACGCGGAATCCGTCCGTGGCAGCATTGTAAGGTCGAATCAAAGTTCGAGCTCCAACCAGGGGACCTGCATATACTTAGTCTAGATGATCGAATAGCGGTCCTACCGCCCAGTTGCAAGGTTGTCCCTATAGAAGAGGAAACCTTGGACAGGTGGCACTACCATCGACTATTCTGTCTTTCGAGCGCAAAACACAGAACTCTCAGCACTATCAGATTCAAGGCCTGCCGCTTCATTGATAGAGGATGCACCAGAGTGTTCTTAAGAGGCACGCTCAGAAATAACTAAATCTCTACAGAACACTAGGCAAGGGCTCTGGTGGAATCGGAGCTCCATTTATGCGATAACATATTATATTAATTAAATACTCCCTGGTTGAAAGAGGGCTCTTCGCTTTAAGGTGCCTTGAGAGGAAAGGAATAAACGGTGACACCCCCGGCAACACATGGGAGGAGGCAAAATCCTAAGATTCTAATTACTAGGAACAATTAATCAACTCTCTCGCACGTCATTAATACTGACTGGAACCTCCACTTCTAAAGGATCCAATTCTTTCTTCAAGATTACCTGACATCCCAAGCGCGATGTGTCGGTCAATCCATAGGCCAAATCCAGCATGTCGAGCTCCTCAGCGCTAGGTTCGCCTACCTTCTCATAGTCAGATTGCTTAAAAATCAAATGACACGTGGTGCAACATAACGTTCCTTCACAAGCTCCAAATCCGTCAATATCTACATTGTTTTCAATCACAGCGTCATACAGCGATTTATCCTCATAAGTTCTTACGGTTACACTCTTGCCGTCAGGTTTCAGAAATGTGACCGTCACCCGGTTATCTTCCTGCTTGGAGCCGTCTCCTTGTGACATGCATCGGTTGGCCAGAGTTAGCCGATCCGAGACACGGTTTATCGGTCTGGCTCTTCTAAGATTTGTGCTTAGTAAAGTTCTGAGCAGATAGTCAGAGAAAAGCTGTGTCATCGGTACTTTAGTAACTAATTCAATATTATTGATTGAACCTTTAAAGCTGATCCGTCTGGGTCTGAATAATCAAGTTCAAGAGTTTTGAGGTTTTGAGATTGGGTGACAATATTGTGGTCTTTTGAGCATTGTGATAGTGCAAGTATCAGTCAGAGGTATCAAAGATCTGTCTGAAGTTCACCACCCGGGTAAGCTCGTTGCAATCTGAGCGCAAGAGTTTTGCATCGAGATTCAAACACAGAGACACACAAAGCAACTGCGAGCGGTGCTCGTGATCTGTGCTCGTACACCGAAACAGACTAGCGAGCACCATAGCCTAGAAGACTTCACTCTTGAAGATTTATCTATCTATGTAGTTCAAAGTAACTAAAAAGTTTTAATTTGCAGAGTTCGATATTGATAGCGCGGATACCAACTTCCCATCCCGGGGTCGTGTGGGTCAAGTTGCAACGAGGAACCGCACCTCCACCAACACCTTCTCCTCCGCCCCCACACGAGAGAGTTCCAATACCGGATGCCGACTCGCCGCCACAGCAACCAGAATAATATTGCAGCATTATCAACGAAAAACAAGACGGTCAAGAAGCGAAATAGGAAAAGATGGGCCGGACAATGTCGAAAGCTCGAGAGAAGCGAATGAGATGATAGCAAGAATGTTGGGGTCCTCAAATTTCGACGCAACGAAAGGACACGGTGAATCAAATTGGCGGCGTCCATGTTTTCAAAAAGCGGCGTCCATGTTTTCAAAAAGCGGCGTCACATGTAATACATGAGTAGGAAGGGGACTTCAACCGGCCACTTGATAAGGTGGCACAAAGTTGGTCAGCGCCGCCGTACATTTCCCTCGAGATCCTGATCATTGCCGCGAGCTTCATTGCCGACAAAATCGAACTGACGTTTGCCTGATTGGAGATGCTACTCAAAGTGTATCAACTTGAGAACCTTAAGAAATCTGTCCAAAGATGCCCACTTGTAACTTGAGGCTAAAGAGAATACTTTTTAACTCTCGAGAGCACGGACGAGTTGGCCAAGATGGAGTTCCAAATTCTTGCTTTCTAAGCTTATGAATCTCAACATCTGGTTCTAAATGAAGAAAAAGGAGACTAAGCGTATGGTAGCTTTATGATAGCCAGCTTTCAAGGAACCGTGATTGCAATAGGAACGGAGGGTGAGGGGAGACTTTCTTTACAAATATGAAGATTATGCTCCTGAAATTGTCTTCGCAGCCTTTCTATAGAAATGGAACGATATTGCGAGACATCAATTGTTATAGATCTACGGTGTCATCACTTGTTTTGCACCACGTACATGTACTCGGTTTCCCCAGAGAAAAGATATTGCAATACCTTCCTTCCTCCTCAAGGGGCGACTGGACATCCTCAGCCATTTGAATTCTGTATCAAGGCCTCCTCTAACTGTTCCTTAGCTAGAGTTGCCAGGATGAGCTTCTCGTTCAATGTCAAACAATGGAATTGCAACTCCTCGACTGTTTGCGGCAAGTCTATCTCTCCATTTTGTAAATCTCGACTTTTGCCTATGTACTTGCCTAATAAATAGTCATTCTCTTGTCTTAGATCTAACAGTTGACTGGTGAGCACCTCCCTGTTGGTTGTGAAATTTTCAATCATCGATGAAGTCTCATGGGAATAGAGCTCGAATTTTTTCTTTAGTTCTTGTAGCTTGGCGTCGTCCTGATCTGATTTTGCTATTAGTTCCTCGATTTGGTCAGTGGATCTTTTGGCCTCTTCAGTGAATCTCTGCTCAAGATCGCACCGTCTTTGGACCTCTCTCTCAAGTTCGTTGTTGACTACTTCGAGCTTAGCTTCCAGAGCTTTGAGTTTATCGGTAGCATGCTCTAGCTCCGCTCTCACAAGTTCGCAACAAGCACTTTCAGTTTTGTTCCCCTTGGCCTCCAGTCCATGATCAGCCTCTGGTTGTTGGTCATCAATGATAGGTTCTGAGTCCGGCCCATCGTCTTTGGCGCAATCGATCTCAGCCATCATAATTCGAACGCCAGCATGATGATGTCATTCGGCTTGAATGATAAGAATGGTAACTAATACGGTTGAATACATAGCAGCAGAGTTTGTGGTGGCAGGAAAGTAACCATTTATAACAGCAAAGATATTTTTTGTCCTCTCGCCAGGTCGGCAAGCGTTCAGTGGCACTGAGAGCTTTTGCTCTCACAACCGCACTCGTCATGCGATACTGGCTTTTGTTTGCGCATTCTCCTCCGATGATGGCTGAAACTTATTTTTCTCAAGCATCTATACCTCCCGATTACCTTTGATGATATGACCCATCCCAGTATGTCTCGCCGGGCAAATGAGGAACGTGCAAAAAGAGTTGAACAGTATTATATAAGACATGGCAAGGACAAAAAGAAAACCTATTTACATTTCATCGATGAAGGCCTCTGCAAGAAAACAGTCTATCATATTTTGCGTCGACACGACGAAAGAGGAGACGTTACGTTCAAAAAGCCAACTGGGCGAAAAGTTACCGTTTGCACCCCAGAGATGTTCGATAGGTTAGCAAATTTGTTCAAAGAGAACCCCGATTTATCGTGTCGCGAGGCAGCAAAACAACTCGGAGTTGCCAGAACAACAATTTTCAGAATAATGGCTAAAATGCGTGAGAAGAATTTGGAAACCTATAAGGTTATCGAAAGTGAACCAAGATGCCCCACTTGCCATCAAAAGATTGAACCCAAAAACAACCCACCGAAGCGCAGAAGTGGAAGACCAAAACAGGACGATGATACCGACGAAAGCCCGTTGGCCATCGATGCCTCTGAATTCACTATGTGATGGTGCTTCGAGCAAGGATAACAATATTTTGCATGCTGCAAGCGTGCTCACACCATATCTAAAATAATTCTGTGAGATAATTCGATTTTTTTCGAAGTCTAATCTAACTATTGAACAGTATCTTGTTAAGCGTGAAATGCTATTAAATAGTAAGTCAAACTGCATGCACCAAGTTCCATTTAAATCTATCGCCGAGTACCAATCTGTTGATGAGGCAACTTTTGAGGATATTCAGAGACTAAGTAGGCCGGCCATCTTGAAAGGGTGTAATTTTGGCGAGTGCATTGATAAATGGACTCTCGATTACATAACCACAAAACTTGACAACGAGTCGATTGTCATTCATGAGTCAGATCAAACAGACTTGGATTTTTTGAGCAAGAACTTCAAGTACAGAAGATGTAAATTCTCTGAGTTCTCTAAACGACTTAAAGTCAATGAACAAGATTCACACATATACTTGAGATCTATAAGCACTGATGATAGGTCGAAAAAGCCGGCTAGAATCGAGGACGATTTTCAGAGCCTTAGAGACGATTTGAAGCCACCAAGCTTCATTCCGTTCGGTGCGAGCAATCCCTTATATCACTCAAGTGTCTTGCGAATAGCCTCATCGAACGTCCAGATTTGGACTCATTTTGACACGTACAATAACGTCCTGTGCCAAACTGAGGGTTCCAAGAGAATCATTCTACTACCTCCTGACGATATCAAGTATCTTTACATTAAGGGTGATAAATCTATGGTGAACAATTTCGACAATTGGAGCGAATCCCTAAAAAAATATCCTCTCTTGCAGCACGCCAATCCTCATGAGTGCATTCTAGCGCCTGGTGATGTCCTCTTCATTCCAGCTTTTTGGTGGCATAACATAAGAACAATAACTCACAACGATCAGGAACGTTACTCTATCGGTTTCAATTTATTTTGGAGGGATCCAATGATCGATTCGCTCTACCCACCCCGAGATGTCTATGGGAACAAAAATCTCACAACTTTTGATGCAGCGCTTGCATGTCTCGAAAGGGCCATTAATCATTTAGAGAAGCTTCCTGCCAAATACAAAGAGTTCTATAAAATGATGTTGCTTGAGGAGCACAAAGCTAAATTCTCAGTCGATGACACTATTTGAATTAAATCTGAAACGATTTCAAAGAGTATCATTGTGGTTTTTGTCCCTCTACAAGGTTAATCATAGATCATAACCATGACGGAACATTCTGTTGTGTTGACAACTGCTAGCCTCAAACCATAAACGAGAGGATTTATTCAGTGGCTGGGTGGTTTCGAGCTGTATGGCGCCTGTCTCAGAGGTGATTGATCGATTTCCGGTCGAGTGTTGTTGAATTTTTCGGGTATAAATATGAACGGGGTCCAACACTTGCTGGCATTTGAGCAAATTTTGCATAAACGAGGTCGATAAAATTAACAATGCTGTCAGTCTCCAGCTTCAGAATCTCAACTCGGGTCAAGATCATGACAGCAGCCTTGGTTATCGCTATAGCTCATTCAGCCATAAAAAGTGAAGCACTAAGTAAGTTGCTTTTTACACCCCAAGTGCATCTTAGGTAAGTCGAAAATTCATTCTATGAAATCTCTTTTTCCGGAAAACCAACTTAACGAGCTGGTTCAACTACTGGAAGATTCTGCTATCAGCCAGGTGATCCAATAAATCAGCAAAGTGCACCCATAAGCACTCAGTGCGTCTACTGCAACAAGCACCAGTTCGACTATACCCTCTTCAGATGTACCGGAATATCGGCGGTGCAACAGTATATAAACACAACGCAAGCCTTTTGCATAATTTCGCAATGTCTCGAACAGATAAGGAACCAAAGTCCAATTTTATTGGGTTGATACTTCGATTAAATCATTCAAGGGCGATCTGAGACTTCGCAAGCTCTCATATTGAGACTAGTATCTTTTGTAGAAATTAGATGCGGCTGAGAGCATCAAGATAGTGGCGAATATATCAAGTAATAGGACTACTATGCCAACTCCGTCCCCACGGCTGAAAACGTTTTTGTTTCCGAAAGAGAAGTCAATTGGAGCATTGAATGTCTTGACGCAAGGATTCACAGCTGCCTCATAGGTCATCCAGACCATTAACCCAGCAAATGTGTATACCAGAAGTATGCCAAGTAAAAAGAAATACTTGTACTTGAAGACAAAGTCAGCTATTCCGAAGAGACTGAGCAAATATAGCACGAATGCGAATATCATGAGGGATATGTGTAAAGCTTGCAGTTTGTCCAGATCGATTCCGGGGCTCCAATTGCAATCTCTAAGTTCAATTAGGATGAACGAGATGAAGATTAGAATAGCCGAGGCAAGCGCATGAGTGCCATACCTATACTTCCGAGTTGGATCAAACTCGAGCCCAGGTACCACGACTATCCTTGGCATGTTGATGGTGGTTTGCGCTCCAGCAGTGGGCGCTCCCTGTGGGAGGCCATCAACGAAACGATCATCGGCTGGAGCTGGAAGTTTGAATCTTTAATTAATTGAGAGTGCATTGACTGACTTAATTTGTGTTAGATCGATATGTATAAACTTACCTGTAGGTAACAAGGTTGTCTTCTCCGTCATGATTGTATTTTGAATTTGTTTCAGTTGCTCAAGGAGAATATTTTTTGTATTTTTGAAATGAACAGATCGATTCCAAGAGAGCGATGCCTCTTGTTTACAGAGTTGAAGTAAGACAAAGATTTATGGATCAATGATTGATAAAGACTGCTGTGTTCATCGTTTAGCATTGCAACTGAAATTTGCAAATAGGCTTATCAACGACAAGATGATTAGAACTGAGACTTTCATAGAGATGCCCACTGCCCGATAAGGTCATGACAGGCGTAAATCTCTTCTCGACCAGTCGAGATCTGCTCGTTGGGTTTGATAAATTTGGCCACAGACGAATCAAAGCAGGTCGTAGAGATGATCGAGCTAATCTAGCATTGCAATCCCAAACTTTAAGCCCAATGATGACTCACTTACTTGACGACCCGAACTCATCTACAAACTGTCTTGGATTTATTTACAAACACATTGTCGAAAGGCCAGGAACAACTGTAATCGGTTCCGACAAGTAGAAAGTTTAACTCAAGCTGCAATTGATTATTTCTTCTCTCTTGACATAATCGGTACTGATTGTTGAATGCTAAAAAGTTTATACCGACTACTTCTTGAGCCTGAATGCCACACATGAGATGGCCAAAAATAGTAGTAACCAAATTGTTGTAACTGCAAATCCAGACCAAACTCCCGGTTGATCTATATCCCAACCGCGAACTATTAGATCTCTCAGTGATTGAGTGGGCAAAGTTTGAGGTTGTAGATAACTGAACCAACGTAGCCAGTGAGGGATAGCCTCGATTGGCCATATGACGCCTGCGAGCAACAGGTTTGGATAGAATGTGCCTAAGATCATCATAATGGCCGTGTTTTCTTCCTTGCAGATTGCTGAAACCATCAACCCAAACGACATACCAGCCAATCCTTGGAGTAATAATAGAATGAACACCCAAACGAAGGGGCCGTTTGTTGGCACCTTGTATATAACAAAGGTGAAGAAAACCACCAAACTTATCTGAACTATCATTACGACTAATTGAACAATTGAGTGAGATATCAGCATCTGGACGTGGTCAACGCCAGCAGCCAGAGTTCTGTCGTAGAGTCCATCCCTTCGCTCAATGATGAAAGCCAGCGAAGTTAAACCAGTCGCCATGATGTAACTGATACTGATGAGCACTCCAGGCGACATGTATTGTAGATAGTTTTGCATGTCTATCTTGCCGTAAATCGCTGCCTCCATTTTGATTGGAGGGTCAGATAGGGCCGGGTTAAGGCCGAGGAATTCAAAGGTTTGCTTGGACAGGTCATTGTAAGCTCGCCTGAATGCAACCTCCATTGCGTGCCCGATTGGTTGATTGGTCATGTCAGGATAAACCTTGATCGTGCTATTCTCTAAAGTCGCATCATCTAATTCAACTTCCAAGCCTGCAAAGCGTTTGTGTATTGAAATAGTAAAGTTCTCCGGTATATGGATAACGCCCCAATTTTTACCTGTCCTCACTGATTCAATGGCCTTGTCTAAGTTCGTAAAATTTACCTGACGCACTAAATGCGAATCGATCGATCGAAGGAATTGCCCACTGAGAGCTGCAATTGAATCTGTTGATGATTCTTCATTGACAATCGCGACGGGAATGTCGAATGGATCATTTCCAACGCAAATACAGAACAATATCACTTGGATGGCCGGCAGGACAAACTGAAACAGTAGCAAGGGTACGTTGCGCTTCAAGCGGATATAATTCTTCCAGGTTATTGTCCCAACCGTATCACAATATTCGCCTATACTTTGAGTTTTGTAATCGTACTTATTACCTGGTGACATGGTTGACAAATCGGCCGGATTCTTGAAGAGCTCAGGATCTAACATGACGTCGTCGTTAAGGTCGTCGTTCATCACCTTCATTCTATTATGATCTAATGGTTGAATACTAATTTCATAAGAGTTTGCATTTATATTGCTACTAGCACCATTGTCAGTTCGATAACCTGCCGGTCCTACTGCAACAGATGACGATATGAGTGCCAGATCGTTGTAGGTTGAACCGCATTCGCTTGGTTGATATGAGTGATTGTTGTAAGAGGCTGCAATCAGACCGCTGTCATGATTTGCCATCATTTGATGGCCAACTGGCGAGTGGCTTTGGCTTGAACCCTGGCTGCTACCACCTGAGTCGCCATAGACACCGCCATGGATTGAAATCTTGGGTACGCTTAGCCTATTTGGGGCGCCCAAGACCCCATGATGAGGTTGCGATTGGTGATGAGGGCTAACCTGCCGCTTATTGGTTGCAGTATCGCAGCTTAAAATCTGGTCCAACTGTCTACCATTGGTGATGCTCATTTGTTGCTCATGCTGATATTTGTTCATGAGCTGTTCAATGAAATGTGAGCCAGATTGTCTTCGCTTCTCAGCAGATTTCGCTTCATTCCCTTGGCTCGAGCCAAATTTAAACAAAGATTTCAACTGAAATCTTCGTGCCGCCTTCGATGGGTACTCTCTCGAATCCTCTTTGAACGGAAACCTTCCTAATTGATCTGCGCGTCCTCTATGACCATGAGCATTCAGCTCTGGCTCCACAGGATCGAGCACTGAATCGACTTGATGGATTACCGAGCTAGCCTCTGCGGTGGTCCCCTCTGAATCCGTGCTCGAGCGGTTGGTTGGAGAGGCCGGATGGCTAATCGTCTCTTGCTTATTGGCGCCCTTACCCATGGAGATTTCCCCCTCCGAATTGGTGCTTGAGCCTGAATTGTTTATGTTGACACCTTCATCAGGGGATTGCGAAGCTTTTGATTCGGTTGTCATGTCACAGACCGAATTAGGTGCATAGTGTCTTCGTTTGCTCTCGATTTCTGGCGTTGGAATCACGCTATTTGTTCCATTTACAGCTGTTTGAACAGGCATACCAGTTAGAGAGGCAAACTTTTGCGCTCTTCGCATTGTGTCCGAGACGCAAAGCTTTAAAAAGACGTCCTCGAGTGAATTCGAATCGTGTTTTGCCATCAAGCTTTCGGGAGCATTCTCGGCCAACAATTTACCCCGTCGCATTAGGCCCACAATATTAGCCCGTCTGGCTTCCTCGATGTAATGAGTGGTTACAATTACGGTTATCTTCTCTGTCTGAGTCAGTGTTACCAGGTGCTGCCAAATGCTTTGTCTCAGTAGCGGATCCACTCCAACCGTCGGCTCGTCAAGTATCAGCAATGGGGGCGAGTGAACCAGCGCAGAGGCCAAGGAAACTCTTCTCTTTTGACCGCCACTCATGTTTACAATCAGCCTCTTGCTTCTGGGCAAATCGAGAAAGTTCAATAGAAATTCTATACGCTCCTTAATAAGTTTGTTTGGAATCCTGTACAAGCGGCCAAAGTACCAGAGTGTCTCTTTTATGGTAAAGTCCTCATAGACTGCCAACTCTTGCGGCATATAACCAATCGCAGCGCCTGGAATTTGACTTCCAGGTTGGTTCGGTTGAAAGCCGAACACTTTAACCCAACCCTCCGTGGGCGTCAGCTGGCCAACAACACTCTTAAGCAGTGTTGTCTTTCCACTTCCGCTTGGGCCTAACAAACCATAACTGAGTGAAGCCGTGGACATGCGAGGAGGGAAATCAAGGGGGAAAGATGTTGAGTTGTTAGCAAGAGCATCGGGGAAATTAAGTCATAATAGCAAACAATGATGACAAAGATTTGATTGTAAGCTGATGGAAAAGACATGAGTGCAAGGAAACAGTCTCGTTCGAGTGACCGAGTAGTGTTTCCGGTTTACTGATCACAATCAAATCAAATAATCGCTAGCCATGGAGAATGACCTTGAAGTAGAGAAACTGGAATTTTGGATTCCCTCTGATTGCGGGAAAATGTTTGCCCAATGTCAGGAACTTGAAATGTCGCACTTTTTTCATTGGAACGTCAATAAGTTATTTTATGATTCCAAGCAGACAGGCTTAGCGTGTTGTTATTACGTAGAAAGTGGAAGGATATATCACAAAGTCTTGCTAAAAGGCGACAGTATAAGTTCGGATTTTCAAAGGAAGCAAATCTATTCCTTTATGACTTTCGTCGCCTCTCTCGCTTATTATCGATTGTCTAAAAATAATCACCACAACAATGCCGTCCAACCAGCCGACAACAGAGAGTTTGGGCGAAATGAGTTGTACGGGGAGCACGAAGGCGCCACCTCCAATTGTCTATAAGATCGATAGCCTCGTCCTCGTCCATGTCATATTTGTTGTACGCAACAGCAATGGCTGTCGCAATAGGAGGTGTTTACCTTATTGCTGTTGGGTATTATGCATTTAAGCATCCGTTTTGCGTTCCATCATTAACAGACTGGTGTCGACGGCGCAGCTTCGGGAGGCAACCTGTTTGTCGGCGAGCCTGCATCAAGCGGCGGCAAGCAGAACTCAGACAAGTTAGAGGGTAAGATGAACTTGCCCAGTCTAAGGCCAAGCAAGTCAGCTATCGCTTATGATGGCTCGTTTACTGGCCGAGCTACAGGTGCGCCGTCAATTACCGCAAGCAACTTTCCTTTGCTATTCGGGTCGGTTGACAATATCGATAGATTGAGCTCAAGATTAATTGGCCTTCTCTTTCAATTGCTCCAGTTTTAGAGCCGAGCTAGGTCCAATCTTTTTGAGTGCTCATAAGAGCAAACTAGACGTTTTGCTAATAAATGAAACAAAATGAAATGAAACGAAACGAAACCAAGCTGAACTGAACTGAATCATAATGAGAGGTTTTATGCTGCTGCTGCTTTATGTTGTTCGAGCTTTAAACTGTAAACTCGGTCAAAAGTGATCGGCATCATCCATTTATAAATGCACTAACTTTGCCCGAAAGCGTAGGATGGAAATGTTCCAACCAAAACTCTGAGCAGCCCTCTCGCTCAACTTGCCTCGAGCTCATTATTTGCTCAACTTTTCTATTCGGCCACCTGATTTGCATCTCAGGATTGGCCAAGCTCATCCAGATTGCCTTGGGCATCTTGGCCGCAGGATATTGGAGGCAGGGAGAAACTGGGCCGTCTAGTCTGCACCACGCTAGCTCGAGTGGCTGGAGCCAGATAAGCGCCAATCGATTACGATTGAGCACAGAGGATGGCCATCTCACCTGGCGACAGTTAGAGGGCAAACAATGACCAGTTGAGTTCCTTTGGTGAACGTAAAAGACTATGGAATTCAAAACCAAGATAAATACAAGCATGATGGAAGTCACTTTTACCTGGTTAGCTGAATCGTTCTTGGCCCGCTGTTGTGTACAATTCGTGCCTAGCAAGCGCCCGCTTCGTCTGTAAAGTGGCCTCGCACGTTCAAATTTGGAGCGGCCACCTCGAAGCTGAAAAGGAGATTATTACGCCTGGACGCATGTTGTGCACCACAACGGGATTAATGCTCAAGCTAGCTGAATTATAATTCATCTCCTCGAGCTTCTGAACCGGATCTTCCCACCATGAGCAACCTCCCAACTAACCTGCTGTAGGCTTAAATTGTGCCTCAAGATATCGCCTGATAGCGGTAATCTTGGCTCTTGCTCTGCAACCGTTGCCGAGTCTCCAGGCACAAACGGCCATGTAGACAGTGGAGATTGGTTAGCAACTTGTTTGCCGCCGGCGCACCGCCGGCAACCAAACAAGTGCATAGACTCTTAATAAACTCTCAAGGTTTACCGTCCAGTCAGAATCTGCTTGTTTCTAACTTGCGACCCTGGCAGCAAGTTGATAATCCTTAGTTCATCGTTAATTGCAATCGCTCACCTCTAGGCTACTAGTGTGAGGTCAAATACTCGCTTGGATGACACAAATTTGCCCCAATGGTTGGCACTTTTTCTCTCAGACGGCAATGCCGCCTGAGCCGGATGAGGATTCGGCGGTTAAAAACTTTGCCACTAGATTGCTTAGCTCACCTGGATGCTCGATTGCAAGTTAGCTAACTCAACTGGCTAAAGCGATAAACATCGGGTTCATCATAGATGTAGCTTAGAATTGAAAAAGAATTTTTCAGATGCTCCCGTCCGAGTGCCCCGGATAAACAAAACAAAAACACGATCACGAATTTAACCTGTTTCTTCTCACAAAGCAAGGTAATTCTTATTCAGTGGTCATAAATCCTAGGTTTGCGAAATATATGCAGCGAGAAAGAGAAGGAGAGAGATGCTGAGGTGTGCAGACCCACCGATGCAACGATGCTCCCTTGTATGACCTCCAAAGCTAGACAATCGAGATCAAACAAACTTACATTGCGCCCTCTGGCACGGTCATGTTGATTCCAGATAAGATCACCTTTGACTTGCTTCGTCGGCCGACAACATAACGGAGCCGGCGGACCTCCACCGCGGAGCAATCCTTGGGCGGCATCGAAACCCTTCTCTTATCGTTTTGCATATAACTTGTCAATTTGACTGTTGACTTGCAGTCCCCATCCTCGAATGGGGGAACTTCGTTGAAATTGTAATCAAAAGTAACGCTTAATGGCATTTTCGCTGTTGATTTGCGCTCTTGTTTTTGTCAATAATTCACTCAAAGTATGACCATCATGTCTGACTTGGTTGATTTCAAACAGGAGTGAGTTTTGTACTACAGTTGTGCATATATCATTACACTGTAGAACTCGCCAAACTACCGAGCTATCAGACACCGATAGATCCAATACCTGATACACGAGGGCTCTCTCGACCAACTACGCGCCCTAAACGCTCCAACTTGATTACTTTGTTCTAAATTCCTGTAGGAAATGCCGATGGGGGAGCTAGATCTAGTTATTGTTGGTTGGCGGCATATTTCTCGAGCGACCAAACAGGAGAGGACAAGTTGGTTGGCTGACTTTGCTTGAATACTTGAACACCTTTGGAGCTCGATTGAATGTCTCACTAAGCTAGTCCACCAGTGAATTGCTTTATTTGTCTTGATTTTGATTGAATCTCAAATTCAGCAACATTCAATTCTCATATGTGCGATGTCTCTTGCTCTTCCCATCTAGTGATGTAAGCCATTCGCTTGTAAACCGCCTGAACCTGAACCCTTCTCCTCTCGGCCAGTCCTTTCTTCAAGAGTCAAGTGGTCTTCTGATTGCTTGCTTGCGCTCGTCTCTTTGTTGAATCGAATTCTGATTTTGCTCAGGTAAGGTGGTTGCTTTTGCATCCGCTGCACTCGAACTCTCGAGTCGGAAAGACAAACATACAACTGTTGCCCTCGCTCTTGACACCACCTTCCTTAGAAAGCAAGTTAAACAAGCGCCTGCTTGTGTTTAACAATACCGGCGATGATAGTGAACGCCCGTAGCTTTGCTGCTAAAACTAGATAGTATATAGGAAATTTTGCATGAAAAATCTAGTCAAAGCTTCATAGGAAGGAGGCCAAGCCGTTTATCGGGTAGCTGGACGAGTGGCTGGATAGGTGGAGGGAAGGATGAATTGGAGGTAGGAACGCCCCTTTTGAGTATATCTGTGGGGTACGACGAAGCCCGCAACTCTCCTTGGAAGTTGCGGCTAAGCTAGCTCGAGAATACAGAGCGAATGTCATGACTGCAATAAATTCTATTCTAATGGGCGGAGTCTGAGCCGAAGCTACCCCGAATGGCCGCTAAAATTGATTGTCAAGGCTCAATCCAATCGCACATAATCTGGACTCTCCTCTGGACACTGGATTTAGACAAAATGGCGCCATCTACATGCGATATGCGCCAAGAGAATCAGAGTGTTGAATTATTCCATCCAATTTAGCCATTACACCTGCCCTGAAGTGCGGATTCTAGCGAGAGTTTAAGCGGTCCATTGGCTACTCTGGCAAAACCATGCAAGGTGCCTGTTTGACTTTCTAGGCTAGCGGATGTGAATTGCAGGAGACTGCCTGGGTTTCCAACACTGTACCTGAATTACTCGACAGTCGCTTGGCGAGCTCATCTCCGGGTTAACAGAGCTCGAAGCAAGAGCTGAACGAGAGACTAGATTCTCGAGTGAGCAGAGAGTTGGGCAGGTCTTGCTGTTTTTTCCTGGAGTGTTTCAAGAAGATAGAAGATCGAAGGAGATAGGATGGGGGAGATAAATTGAGTTAAACTAACCAAAATGCTGCCAGGTAGTCCGTCGCAACTCAAACACTTTGACTAGGAACGATCTCATGTAAAAATGGTTTAAAAATCGATATTCTCCCCTCCCCATGCATTTATGCCAGTCTGCAGATGATTTAAGGTGAGAGTCTTTGAGCATTGGCACCGAATCAAATCTGGTTTGCCAGACAAAGAAAAAACTCGCTGCACCCTCGGTTATCTCGTTGGCGACGACGACGACTTCGCTGCTGCAGATCAGAGTCGATTTCAGCAAATCATTACGGTAGAGACGCTTAAAAGTGCTCAGACAAACCTGAGCCTGCGAACCAAGGCTGTTCATTCAATTCAGTTCTCAAGCTTAGAAGATTCAAAGACCTTCAGGAGGCGAGAAGACGCATAATAGGTAAAGGGTTAAAGCATCCATTGTTTCAGAAAGTGGACAGACCAAACTACTGGAAGGATTGCTAAAATTGTTGAGGAAAAGTAAATCAAGGTTCCAACAATCACAAGCATGTCAAACGAAGACAACGAGGGAAGCGACTCTGATTTCAAACAGGTGTTGACTATCATCGACGACAACCAACTACATGTCTTAGTAAGCGAGGCTCTATCTGAGCTTCTCTGTCTCACTGCTACCGTCTCGCTGGTTTTGCTAACTGCTCTCATTACAAAAGGTGACGACCCTTGTAATTTATACTGTCGCCTATTACCGATTTCCTCTTCGGCGAAAATTCTCAGCCGAGCCATCTGAACGGAAGCCTTGCCATTTTGTTCGACCTCGTATAGTGATGATGCCGCAAGAATATCTTGGATGGTGAACGGAGTGACCAGAGATTTAAGATTAATATTGACAAATTCATTGATGGACAAAGATGGAAGGTCAATTGCACGCAAATGAACGTGCAAAGTACAGGATGACACCACGGGATTCCATAGTATCTTCGAGTTTAAAATCTTTGTTGAATTTTTACGGGTTGCCCTGTTCAATAAACAAATTGCTCAATAAATAAGGTAGATAATAAAGAGAAACCGTATCTGTAGGGTCGCGATATCAATGATACAGATGCGCACAAGGTAAAGGCAGTGTGACGCCTGCTCGGTGCGCGTCGCCGCGTGCCCGCATACGCGTGTGCATTTTCGTTTTTCATTAGGTCGCCAGGAAATCTTGAACTGTAATACGGGAACATTGATGTCTCTCGTTGCTTTTTCGCATCTAAATCGAAGTATAGCTACCTCCGATCAGTGACAATCTGGTAACATGGCGGTTAAGAATAAGAAGAAGCATAGCTCCAACGGCGTGCAAGGCTCAAATACCCAAAATACCGAAGCAATAGAGTCGCCCCTCAAGCTATTCGGCGAGGCAAAGGATCAAATAAACGGGTTATTCTTGAAACTAGACGAGTGCGTCAAAAGGGCCTCCAATTTCTATTCAGACAGTGAATTGGAGCCGGAGATAGTCAAGAATGTAGACACTAGTCGACTGAAACGGCTCAATAAAAGCATAGAAACAATTAGGGGTGTTCTATCGAGAAATCAGATGAAAGTTGCCTTCTTTGGGAGAACATCTAATGGCAAGAGCACCGTCATTAACGCGATTCTTCATGATAAGGTACTACCAATGGGCTATGGCCACACAACTGGCTGCTTCCTACAGATTCAAGGCAACCAAGAGGACGAGGCCTTCCTCGAAGTTCAGAAGGACGGCCGCGGTGAGGGAAAAATGCCGATCCAATCTGTGGCTCATATTGCAAATGCCCTCAATACTGGCTCTCTTGAGTACTCAACTCTCGTTAAGATATATTGGCCTGTTTCAAAGTGTGCCCTGTTAAAATATGACGTAGTTCTTGTGGATAGCCCAGGCGTTGATGTGGAAGAGAACCTCGATGAATGGATTGATGAGCACTGCCATGATGCCGATGTTTTTGTATTGGTCTCAAATGCCGAATCAACTCTGAACATCGCAGAAAAGAACTTCTTTCATAAAGTTAGTGAAAAGCTATCGAAGCCGAATATATTCATACTTAACAATAGATGGGATTCCATTGCTGATGATCCCGAATCCATGGATCAAGTCAAAGAGCAACACGTTGAGAGAGCAATTAATTTCTTGAGTGAAGAGTTGAAAATATCATCGAAAGATGAGGCTAAACTTAGAACGTTTTTTGTTTCAGCAAGAGAAACCTTGCAATCGAGATCTCCTAATCCTTCTAACCCCAATGAATCTATACATAGAGAGGGCTACCATGAACGCTGTGAGGAGTTTAAGAAGTTCGAGCGACGTTTTGAGGAGTCGCTCTCTAAATCAGCAGTCAAAACTAAATTCAAAAAGCATACTGATAAAGGCCAAGAGACGATAGCTGAATTAGTCAATGTACTCAAGGATACTCAGGTTCTTGTTTCACGAGTTTCGCAAAGGAAGCTGCTTGAGTTGCAACAAAACGAGGACCGATACGGAAGCATTCAAAATTTATTCTATTCCAACGAACGGGGCCTACAGGGACAAATCTTTGAGATAAAGAAAAGAATACAAATCCTAACCGACGCAGAGTTTGATAACGAGATTAGTCGTCTCTCTCGAGTGGTTGAAGATTTCGAGTTCGAATTTGCCCCAACAGCTGACAAAATTCGATTCTACAAGGAGCAACTGTATCTGCATGTCGAGGAGACTTTGAGCGAAAATCTCAGAGCGCGGATTCAAACTGTCATTAACAAACATGTTAACCCTTTCAGTAAGGTCATGTGCGATATCAGTTTGTTGTTGTCCGGTGAACGACAACAAACGATCAGGCACATCGTTACATCACAATCATATATCAATGATGATTCATTCGACCTTAAGATATACAAACAATTCTATACAGAATTCCACGAAGATCTCGAATTCAGATTCTCATTGGGATTGGTCAGCATAATCAGAAAGATTCAATCAAGGTATTCTGTATGTCCACCTGCACTGAATGGCGATATTATGGACAAGTCGCAGTCCCTCTCGACAAACACTGACTTCCTCTCTATTCTTGAGAGGTTTATGATGAACCCACCACAGTCTCCGACTACAGTGGGTTCATTGGCTGTAGGCGGCATACTGGTGAGAACTGTTGGTTGGCGGATAATTTTCCTAACAACAGTTGTGTATGGAGCACTCTACGCTTACGAATACCTGACCTGGACGAACTCTGCTAAAGAGCGAACTTTTAAGGCCCAATACGTGAGATACGCCAAGAAGGGTTTGCAAGACTGTGTGCCAATAATTAGTCAGCACATAGCTAACTCTATTGAGCAAAAGTTGACTTCCACCTTCTTGCGAGTTAAAAAGGAGGTCGATTCTGAAAACGAGACGATTGCCGGCAATATCGGACTTCTCAGAGGCTCGCTCAGCAAACTACGAATCTGTGATGAATTCACGAGGGAGCTATTGGGAGAAAACGATATCTTGATGACGGAACTTATGGCCTTCGCGAGGTCTTTCCTCAGCGCCTGAACAAGATAATCAATTTCCACTAACCTTTCAATGGGTTGCCACAAGACAAACCTAGTTGAATTTCTTCAAAATTGTTAGGCTCAATAAATACTAGACGGCTAACCTAGTGCAACGATCAAATTCTTGATCTTCCCCGAACCTGTATCGTTATATCGATTTCGGCTACGGATCGTGTCTATCGTCGTGGCGCCACCATGATGACCCTTCCTAAAGGAGCCATACGATCAACTGAGACGAGGTGGGTGCTAGAATTGCGCAATCTCGTCTTCTTCCTGGCACAGCTGTGGCAGTGGGCTCATAGGGGACGTGCTAGTATTTATTTTTGGTTTTGAGTTCCGCAGACTTTTACGTTACACTGCTAGAAAAAAAACTCAACTCCAGGCGACGCGCGTTTCTCCCGCCCTCTGCCGCCTCTATTTTCGGATCAAGTGCACGGGCGAGACTTGCCCGTGCACGATTTTGGCTAATCCTGAGACTAGTCATTATCGTTTATCTCCCTCTCTAGGCGGGCTCGCCTTGGTCATCGAAGCGATCTCAAAGTCCTGGCTCCTTGGCCCTCCTCAGGTGCAGTCCGTCGTGTAAGCCTTGTCCTGGTTGATTGAGTAGGTCCTGGTTATCCTGGTATGGTCCATAGAATTTCCCCGTTGATTGTGTCCTAACCGTGATCTCTCCTATCCTGGTAAAGATGCTGTCGTTGAATGGCCTCTGTGCTGACCTGTAATAGGGTATAAAGAGAAGAATTTTAATTAGTGACAGGTTCGACTTGAAATTTACTGAATTCAATGTACTGGTTATAATATTGAATTCGTTGTGTCGATCGATGAGCAGGAACGCTCCACTTAAATAGTCAGTGAGAGAAGAATCTCGCACAGCGATCTTGGCTTCCGGTCCCTGCGGTGTTAAGGCTGAAGAAAGTCTTTCAACTTGTGCTCGGAGACTTGAGCCTCGGCTTCGCATTAGATCAAGATCAGAGCTGAGCACGTCTGATCTGATTGTCATTGGTAGGCCGATGGAAAAAAACCCACCCCATTTTCTGTGCGAAGGTGACATTGGAAGCACAGAGGATGCTAAAATTGAGATGTGTCGGGAGAAGCTTTAAAATTTCCATCACGTGATGATGGCAGAGTGAAGCCTAAGAGAATTATCTGTTAGGAGATCTCCTGCATCTAAGTGCCACGGACGTGCTTGCGGCTTCGGGTCCTCTCAACAAGTTTGCCCGGAACTGCAAGTTCGCCCGACTTTATACCGGTATTTCTATCGCAATCGCTCTCTTTAAGATCTATAAGATAGGTCCGTACAAACCGACCACGATTTGAGTCTTGACCGTCATGAATTGATTGCTTCGCGTATTCCTTTTATCTATCGAGAGGACAGTGTTCACCTTGATTGACACCTTGGTCTAATCGCCGACCGAATACGTTTGATTTACTGGTTCTGCTGATCACACACTTGCGCTGGGTCGAATTTGTCACCGAACTTAGTCCAGCATCCCCGTTCTTCAGGCATCTAGGCAATCCGCAGACTTAACTAGTGTCCATTGACATGAAAAAAACTTTATTTATGAGCATAACGTTAGGATGCGATTCTCTAGTTCGAATCAAGTGAACAAAGAGGGCAGTTGGTGACACAAATGGCAATATGAGGATCTACGTGAGTCTATGACATGATGCCTTGCGAAACGGTAACCTATATGTCACCATGTAGAGTATCACGCAGAGCTGCCCTTCTGTTGTTACTGACAAAAGTTTTATCAGTTTGATTAACTAGAGGGTGGTGCGAGAAAGTGGAACATATTGTGGTCGGGCGAGGGTGCGTGTTCGGGCGAAGTTGCATACTCGGGCAAACTGACCCGATGTTCAAGATGATTTGTCATGCTTTAGATATGGCCGGAGGCGAGATCTTTTAAACTGAAAGATAAGAAAAAGAGCATGTCCATACCAAGAGAGCATTCTTATACATGTACATGAAGCGTGCTCAAACTTTTTCAAATTTATCAACTTGTTATTTGCTCTCCATTGTTATCGATAACTCAATATTGTCGAATTCTTGCACTTAATTACGAGTCCAGCCAGACATCCATCTTCTCTGAGCATTTCATTGTTATTTATCGCAATCAAGCCCTTAGAACAAGCTTAAAAGAACAAAAAATCATGCAACCAGCAACTCTCATGTCCATTAACATCGACAGAAGCAAGGACTCGCTCATGTCTCTCGAGAATCATGTTAAATCCAATAATCCTCAAGCAATACTGATCCAAGATATGCCTAAATTAAAGCTCCACGACTTAGAACTCAATTGTCAGATCATAGCGCCCAACTATCGTCAGTTCTTCCTTATGCCGATCGAAGACCAGGGAAACAAGTTACACATTCATGGTATCACTCTAGTGAGAGATAACATAGCAGCCCAGTTGATCGAACCTGATAACGAATATAGATCTCAGCTTGACTCTATTGAGTCCACAGTTCTCGGGGTTCTAATGACAACTGAGACAGGCAAGAAAGTTCCCTTGTACAACGTATATGTGAAACCTAAATCAACGCACAAGGAAACATCTCTGATTCTAGATTGGATTTACAAATCAGCTGCACCCAATTGGTCAAAGATAGTTGTAGCGGGTGACTTTAATGCTTCATCACCTCAATGGGATCGTCCGAGATTTGGGTTTTCTTTAGATGGTCGTCACACGAAAATCAGAGCAGTTCTATCCCTCAAATACACCAGAGGTAGGGCCATAACGAGGTTCATGAAAATGGCAAAACTTCAATGTTTGAATCGGTTCGAATCTGGACCCACATACTCCAAGCGCGCAGGTGAAAGTTCTCACGTAGATTTGATCTTGGTTGGTGCGAAATCATTCTCAATATGGAACAGTTTCAGTATAGAGAAATTAGAGGGCAAGACAGGCCACCGTATTGTTCTTGCGAAAACGCGCGATTTAGAACGAAAAGTAAAACTTGTCCAGAGAATTGAGGTTAGCCGAATGAAGAGAACAAACTTCTTGTTTATAAGATGCCTTGGCTTGGAGAGGATATGTTCAGGATGGACAACAAAGCCTTCGGCGCAAATCAAAGATCGTATGAACTTTATTTCAGATATACTGTATAAACAATTGCTCGATGTTCAACAAGCTGTCACTGTATGTAGACCATTAGGTGACAAGAGATTCATTGGATACACAAGAAGTATGCGAAATCTACTGAGCAAGCTCGAGAGCTGTCAACAACGAGTCTATCTCTTGCGAAGAAAGAAGATGTTCTATAGAACAAAAAAACTAGGTCTCGATTTGAAGGACGACCAAGAACTAGTCAAACAAATGAATCTCTTGCGCCGGTTAAGAGGAAATTTGATGTATAGTTTAGATTTGGATGCAAAAATGAGCTTTAGCTCGTATTCCAACGATGAATCAGATGAAATTGGTAATGTTGATATGATGGAAGCGTCTGATGAGGATGAATTTGAAGGATCGCATATAAATGAGGCGCGTTATGGTGCAGTATCAATTCAAGACCCAATTGAGAGATTTGTAGAAGTCAAATTTCCATTCAAGCAGCGCAACAATATTAATCTAGTGGAACGCGAGTTTGTCAGAGATCCATCAATCCAAATGCCAGTCGTAATCGAAGATCAAGAGATTGCTGTAGCTATGAATACACTTGCCAAGAAATCGGGCCATGGCCACGAAGGTTTGAAATTTAGTGTCTTTGCTGAGTCATATGAATCCATCAAGCTCTTCATCAACACAATCTGCAAGATGTCTTTTTACATCTCTGAGATACCCAATTGTTGCAAGACAAGTTTGGGAACTCTAATACCGAAGAGCAGCAAGCCTAATGATTATCGTATTGTGCACCAATCTACCCCGTTAGCTGCATTGCTTGAACAAATTGCTTTGCACAGACTCCAGCATACCTTTGAAATAATAGGTGCATATAATCCACGCCAGTATGCATTCACTAAGAATCGTGACAGGCTTGATCTTTTAACAAGAATCATAGAGAATATCTTTACACATCGCAACTTGTTGAAAAAGACGAAAGACACATTCTGCGCTACAACTCTCATCAAACTGGATATTCGCGGGGCATTTGATAATGTTGATCACGACGTTTTATCGGATAGACTGATGGAAGAGCTCAAACCTAATCCACTTAGATTCTGGCTGGTTAGATTTCTACTTGACCGGAGGATAGTGGTGGAGCACGATGGTTTTAGAACGAAAGCTCGCCCAATTTGCACAGGTGTTCCACAAGGTTCAAGTTTAGGACCTATTTTGTGGAACTACACTATCAACAAAATTGACGAAGGAATGCTGGATCACGGTGTGCAGGAAGTTCTTGCATATGCAGATGATCTGTTTATTTTAAGAAATGGAACAATAGTTAGAAAAGTGCAAGAGACTCTGAATCTGCTCGTTGAAAGGCTGAAAGCAATCAACTTGTCCATATCCAATACAAAGACGGAATTCATGGTGATAAAAGTAGGGAACACGAAAGCGAAGTTTGACGGCCTCACTATAGAGGGGGAGCGTATCAGAGAGGTCGATAAAATTAACATACTTGGAGTTATTATCAAGAAGAATTTGAAGCTCGAGCCGAAATTCATTCCAAGACATTGCGAGGTAGCTCTTGCTCCAGGTATTAGAAAATTATACACTCTTTGCCAATTGAATATCACCAAAAGTTCAACTGAGTGGCATGCACTAATCAACGAGCATATAGTAAACAAGTTGTATAGCAATTTTCATCCTATACTCGCTATTCACAAGCCATCACGTGATGCAATTGATGGAGTTTTTGTTAAAGCCATGCGAATGATATTCAACTGGTCACAGAACACCTCAGCCGACCTTATAAAGCTTATAATGGGCTTTGATTCTTCGAGTATGTTGGTGAGAACATGGATCGAAGGAAAGATATCAGGCGGAAGCGACCATTTGCATGGGTATCAGTTACTCTTGGACAAGTTAGATTCGAAATTAGGCTCAAATTGTCTGAGTAGCTTGACTCTGAATAACGGTCGGCGGCAACATTTTGACCCAAGCATTATTATTGATAAACCCAAGAGTTGGACACAAGACTACCGGCCAATTTGGATAATTGTTGAGAGAGAGAAAACATCAATTGCACTTCAGTTGATCGGAGACATCTTATGTGATTCTAGATCCGCTCATCACGCTGATCGCCGTATAGTTTATTTCAACACTTTTGCACTTCTCCATAACATGTTTGAGGATAAGAGTATTTGCGGAACTGATATTCTGATGCGTGATTCAAGCACGATTTTGCAAGCAATTTTAAATGCGCACAATACAGATTGGCGAGTGCTTGAGCTACGAGAACGGATGGTCAAGAGTGGATGGCGTGTCTTCGTTGCACCAAACAATGTTCTGGATAGTTTGAAGAGAGATGTTTACAATTTGTGTGGCGATTATATTGGGTCGCTTGAAAGTACACCTCTTCTTGAACCACCCCTGAATGACTACAAGGCAAGAGAGGTAGTTAAATTAGCCACTAGAAAATCACGTAAATTGAACCTCTACACATGCCATACCAAAGTAGCGGAAGCTTTGAGTCCAAATCCCGAAGTTTGGCAAAAGATTAATCCTGCTCACATAAGCACCATGAATCTAATGCGGTTAGCGGGTTTGATTGGATCTGAAGATGGGTCATTTAAATCTGGGAGTCTAGAACCTGGCATTATGCCAGAAGGTTGCAAGGATACCAGGTGCCAAGAAAACAATCGGGGACATACACTTCTGCATAGGATGTTTGATTGCCCTCGGTATGAGGGGCAGCGAGCCTCCTTCAAGGAATCTCTCGGTAGAAAGCACTATAATTTTGAGCACATTATTCAAAGATATGGACTACGGAAGAAATTGTTTTCATTTATGGAAGCATGCTCTACTGATCTCTTTGATCCTGTTTCCGAAACATTAAATTCAACTTAAGTTCCTTCCTTTAGTCCTCATTACATCCTTTTCTAACAATGATTTTGTAGATATTAGCAGGGGCACTAATCGCAAACATCCGGTAAACCAATATCTACCGTGCTAATTAGCATGGGCGCGAGAGGTCCGCAGCCATTGATTTGCACCAGCTCTGTTTAATTCCCGACTGCTGTCGAGATCGAACCGACTTTCAATTCCAATGACGTTACGTGCACAACATCCTTGCCCGAAACTGAATGTTCGCCCGACAGTGCATGTTCGCCCGACTTCAAGTATTTATATCGCAATTTCTCTCATGCTCCAAGAGATAGGTCAAAGTGAATTGATCAAACTCCAAGCTTGAGCCCTCATGAATCGATTACTTCAAGCATCTTTCATATCTGTCGAGAGGAAATCGCCCACCATACCTTAATTTCAATTCTAACCTCCAACTGAGACATGCACTTCTGTAGAATCATGCGTTCTCTGAGATCGCGGAAAAGATCCCAGATTTGACTTCGATACTCGCTGCAAACCTATTGTATGTGATTACAAACAATCCTTGTCAAATCCATACCGGTCGGTCTGAAATCTCAAAATTCTTTTCCATCGTCACAATTACTGTCATTATCATGATGCTAAGATTATATAATAATCGCTCGAACAGTTTCCCGTCGAATGAACTCTGAGAGAATCCCTTGACTTGATGTTGTGGAATCATGAGCACGCAGTTCGTACATCATTTCTACGAGTGCATGTGCGCATCATCTTTGCCCGATAGTGCATGTTCGCCCGAACCTGCATGACGGCCCGAAAATGTGTATTCGCTCGCTGTGTGTAGAATTGACCCGCAAAAGAGCGTCTATTTCTGAGACCGAAGTTCGACCAGCGAGTGTTGATTGTGTGAGAGCTATGCGCCTGCACTGCATTCTAGTTGTTGTCAAACATTCCCGCTATATTGAGAAAAAATTACCATAATCCCCCAACTATGGGCAGCCAATCACTCATATTGATCTCTTAGAAATTCAATATCATCATCCCGAAGTCATGGCTGAAGTCAAGAAACGTTTCTCAACTCTACACATATTCGAGTTCAATGGCAGTCCATTCAGATTGTCCTGAAACTCACAACCCAAGTGTCAGGTGTAAATCCTGTTCGGCGAATGATGCTCGGAAGAAACGACGAATGGCCAACTTGGCCTGAGCTCAAGACGAGATAGATCGTTCATAAGTTAGATGATATGTTCCTCATTCCTCCAATTACTACTTCTTGAGCCGGCATAATGTCATCCATCAAAGTAGCCGTGCGCGTTCGGCCTTTCAACGGCCGGGAGAGAGAAGCCGAATGTTCTTGTTGTGTTTCTATGTCAGGACAGTCGACAGTATTGCACAAGCCGCTTCATAGTGATAGTAGGGCTGGCAAAGATTCAAATAAAGAATCGATCACACCCGACCCAGGCGGCCAAGATGATACGAAATCCTTCAAATTTGATCACTCTTACTGGTCCCATCGGAAAGATGATCCTCATTATGCTAGTCAAGAACAAGTGTACAAAGATATCGGCGCCGAAATGCTTGATCACGCTATCCAAGGGTACAACGTCTGTATCTTTGCTTATGGCCAGACTGGTGCAGGCAAAAGTTACACAATGATGGGAACCAAGGAAGAGGTTGGCATCATTCCTAGGATGTGCAACGATTTGTTTAAGCTCCTTCATGATTTGGACTCTGATGAGCACTTTGACTATACTGTTGAGGTATCCTATCTGGAAATTTATTTTGAACGAGTTAAAGACTTGCTAAATCCGCAAAACAAGAAACCTCTAAGGGTCAGGGAGCATCATGTCTTCGGTCCCTACGTTGAGGACTTGACCAAACTAGTTGTAACCAGCTACACGGATATCAAAGATCTTATAGACTTAGGAAATAAGTCGCGAACAACAGCATCAACTCGCATGAATGAGAGTAGCAGTAGATCTCATGCAGTTTTCACAATCATCCTGACACAAAGGAGATTTGATGTCGAAACCAACAGGAAAGGAGAGAAGGTGAGCAAGCTATCACTAGTCGATCTAGCAGGAAGCGAAAGAGCCGACTCTACGGGAGCTGAAGGACTCAGGTTAAAAGAGGGAGCGACCATAAACAAATCTCTCACAACATTAGGAAAGGTCATCTCGGCTTTGGAAACAAATTCGAAGAAGAAAAGTGGTCAGTTCATACCTTACAGAGATTCTGTCTTGACTTGGCTGTTGAAAGAAAATCTAGGAGGCAATTCCAAAACTGCAATGATCGCAGCCATCAGTCCAGCCGATATAAATTATGATGAAACTTTGAGCACATTGAACTATGCTAATCGTACCAAAAACATCGTCTGCAAAGCGGTTGTCAATGAGGATGCTAACGCTAAGATTATCCGAGGTCTCAAGGAAGAGATCAACAGACTCAGATCTATTCTCGAGTCTAGAGGAATCAATTTTGAGGGAGCAAAACCATCTCCCAAGACCGCCGCTAATTCTTTCTTCTCCATAAGCGACAGAGAATCGAAAACTCACCACGAACCCTCCGAGGACTTGCATGTGAACGAAAATACCACAGTTGAAACCAATAAAGCTAGCGAGAAGTCACCCGACGAGTTCAAGGAAGACGACGAGCACACAAGCACTATCGAGCAACTCGCCCAGAGCGAAAAACTTATCTTAGAGCTCGAAGAGACCTACGAGGAGAAACTGAAGAGAACTGAGGCCATCAGATTCAAGCTGACCGAGCACGAAAAAGAGCTAGCGAAGAGAGCCGCCAAGAAGTGGAGGTTTTATCAATTTGCGAAGATTCGTGACGAGCTGTGGAACAATGCGTCCAACCTCGCTGAAGCAAATCGTCTAGCTCAAGATCGCGATAAGCAAGTTCGACTGAAGTTCACGCTGATGCGAGAAACAATGTACTCGCCTATCGATAGAAAGTTCCTTCCTTGCACCTCAACCCGTTTCGAGGAGGAGGGCGTCTTCTTCAAACCTACGGTTGCTGCCATTGAGGTTCATGATACGAAAACTGGAAAAATCAACCACTGGCCGCTGGCTAAATTGAGATACCGTTTGGATCTTATGCGCAGCCTCCAAGAGGGCAACAATAATCATGAAATGCTAACCAGTTGTGATGCTTACGATAGCGCATGTACTACTGATCCATTCTACGATCGGCAACACAACATTCAATGCACGATAATAGGCCGAGCTCATCTATATTTGTCCAACTTGTTATATCCTGTGACGACCGTGCAAAAGATAGCTGTGATTAACGCTTCCGGTGATGTGAAAGGTTACTTGCGTGTTGTTGTTCAAGCTGTAAAAGACAATGAGGAACTAAGTGCCGTGCCTGAAATGGGATCCATCTCTTTCAATATTGAAAAGTCGGCTAAAATCAAGTTCAATGAGAATAACAGTAACTTACTGAGAACTGAACGTGAGATTGACGACACTCTGGAGGATATATTAGCCGTACGGAGTTACCCAAGCTTAAGAAGTCAGAAGTACGATGAAGATTGCTATGAGATTATAGACAATCGAAGAGTGTTTGTTAGATATCCAAACCTTGAGGCATCAGTCACGACGATGCCTGATTACATCAATGATCTCACAGAAAAAGATGAAGATGATGAGAGTGTTAACTTCGATTCGTGCGATGAATATCCTAATAAGCATCTTCGCTTAGGTTCACAATTTACTTTCAGAGTTACCATTCTGCAAGCTATCGATTTGCCAAAATATTATTCAGAAGTGTTCTGCCAATATAGTTTTATACATCAGCCTGATGAAGTCTTCAGCACGCAACCAATCAAGAATACACGGCCACCTTCAGGTTTTTTCCGCGTTCAAAACATAACAGTAACTACAGTTACGAACGCTTTTATAAACTATCTCAAGTACCATCCTATTGTTTTTGAAGTGTTCGGTCAAGATCAGCCTTTGCTGAGAGAAGTTAAAGACTTGCATAATGAAAATCCTTCGGGTATCCTGGAATGGGGCGACACTATGTCAGCCTCCTCTAAAAACGGCAAAGCAATACCGAGGCGGCTCTACCCACATATGGTGTTACCATCAATACCTGTTCCACCGACAAAATTTTCGCGGCCATTTGGTCCTAAAGCAGGGGCGCATGTGCAATCTAGGTTCGATATACTTGTCTGGTTTGAAATATGTGAGCTGGCACTCAATTCAGATGAGTATAATCCGGTATTTGTTGACAGATCTGACCTCGAACAATGCAAGAATGCATTCTTACTCCATCAAGGAATACAACGTAAGTTATGTATCACCTTGGTTCACGAGGACGACCCATTAATTGCATGGAAAAGCGTTCGCGAAGTTGTGGTTGGTCGTATCAGAAGCTCACCGGAAGCCACGTTTGATGAGGATGTCGGTCAAGATAACATTCAATCTCTGATGATTTTTTCCGGAAAGTATCTAAAGCAACCGATCGATGGACGAGTCGTGTACCGTCTCGAGGCAAACTGGGATACATCACTCCATAACACTACCTTACTGAATAGAATTACTCCTCAGAATGAACGTGTATATATCACGGTCTCGGTATATATAGATCTACAAGGCTGTTCACAACCTGCTGTTATAACTAAGGATCTTGCGATCATGATAGTTGAAAGAGATAGCAAGACCTCTAGACTTCTCAGCAATAGTGCTGTCAACGGTCTCAAATCGTTTTTCTCTGGAACCCCACCAAGGAGCGATCACTGTAATCATATGAGTTCAATTTATGAGCTCGCCCTCTACAGAGCTATCGATTATAGCAGCCCAAGACATAGCGCGCTCAGAAAATTGCCAACTAGTTCTCAGAGCACCTACAATTTTCAGGTTCATGCTCTCCCTTCCTCATATTCTACAGACAACCTCTCTAGCCTCCCAAGGCCACCTAGTTATCAGCATGTCAGCGTTGGAAGCTCGAATCTGAACACAATCATGGGGTCTGACCTATCCCTTAGAAAAGAACTGAGCGCTTTCATGAGGTTCGATCCACAGTTGATGATTGAGGAGCATCAGTGGAATCTCGAGAGGATATTCCGCCTGAGTGAAGTTGAGAAGACGAGACATGTACTGTCGGTGATTGAATCTCTCAACACAAGGAAAAGGGACCTCCGCTCGGACAATCGTATCAACTCTAGGTTCGGGGCGAGAGGATCAAGGCCGAATATACCACAAAGCAGCAGTTTATTCAACCTGATAGCACAAACAATGAGTAGGAGTTCATCTTGTACGTCGATCAACACTGCCTCTACCGTAGAGAGAAGGGCGTCGAATCCTTGGTTTTTAACCATAGAGGAGAGAAATATATGTTTGCGATTTGTAAAGTTGTTTTGTTATCACATCTCAACCGATTCCAAATCGTGGCATCAAGATAATGCGGATTCGCATGAAGATGCTTGCGGACGATCACGAAGCTCGGATACTTCAAGCTCGGACGCATGCACACCTCCAGAGCACAATCTAGATGGTAGCTGGTGGCTTAAAACTCAAAAGTCTGGTAATACAGCCGACAAAGAATCTATTGGCATGCCAAATCACACCCCAAGCTCGTTCGCTAAATGTCTCCTAATACCGGAACTCGAGGAGGTGAGACTGAGTCCGGTTGTTTCCAAGAGGGGCTACCTCAACTATATGGAGGATAAAGAACAGAAATGGTTCAAACGCTGGTTTGTCGTGGTTCGCCCATACTTGATCATATTTTCCAACTCACGCGAACAAGTTGAACGCGATATAATCAATTTAACAGCCTCACAGATCGAATTACCTGAAGATGACCTTAACATCGGATACGTATTCACCCTCATGACAAGCCACCGAATCTATCTGATACATTCAGACAATGAAAAGGAATTGCATGATTGGATCTACGCATTAAACCCGCTGCTTGCTGGCCAAATTAAGTCCAAAATGATCACAGCGAAGGATTGACGTAGTCTCCATCGACATGAGAAATCTAGGTCCTAATAAACTTTTTTCAATTATATATGTGGGGGTTTAATTGTCAACTAGTTCTATGTATCCTCTGGATTATCTCTCTTCACCGGGGGACCAGGCTGACTTGGTACACTATCTATGCCAATCATTTTGGAGGCGCCACCGACACCATCAGCTGGTTCTGATAACATTTTCTCAACAAGGTTGTTGATGATCTGTTGTCGGGTGGCGTTGATCGTTCGCTTGATTGAAAAATCAACTGGCTCATCAACACTGGTGGAGTATGATGTTGATGATGGTGGTGTTGTGGTAGAAGTTGAAAAAGAGGTTGGGGTTACACCTAATGATGAGGTTAAGTTTGTTGAAATCCTATTAGAGCATTTGCACATGTTTATGCCGGTTGGGCTGTTGTTTGACTTTTCTGAAAAGGCTTCGTCTATCACTCTATCGAGGGTATCTTGGTCAAGAGAAATATATGGAACGACGCCATCCTTAGAATGGGGTGATGGTTCATTATTTGTAGAATTAGTCTTTGTGTAGATAGAATCGTTTCTCTCGAGAAAACGCTTCTTGGGTGGCTTTGGGGCTTCTTGTTGCCTATTTGTCAATGTATTTCCATTATTAGTTTGAACAGTATCAATTTGAACTGGAGGTAACAACGGGTCTATTTGCCGACTATTGGTGGTAAAACAATCGTTGCTATTTGTATTACTATTACTACTGTTATTGTTGTTGCTCATTGGGGTCTTGCACCATTTAAAGTCGGGGTTCGCTTTCATGAAAGCCTCTTTATGCTGCCGCGCCAGATCGGTGTATTTGCTTTTCTGTTCCTTATCCAATTTCGACCACCAGTCTCCCAAAATTTTGGTAATACCTCTATTCTCTAAATTCGGATACTGTTCCCTAACCAATGACCTCTGTCTTTTGCAAAACAAAAGGAAAGCATTCATTGGACGCTTCTGCTCGGTGCTAGCTTGTTGTTGTGGCTGTTTAGATGACTGTTGCTGTTGTTGGCGTTGCTGATGTTCGATAGTTGGTTCCGAGGCATCATTATTATCTTGAATAGGAGAGTCATTTGGTGTGCTTGAGGAGGCAGAATTGGTGGCCGCTGTGGTGGTCATTGGGAAATCTTAATTTATTTAATTTAATAACTAACTAAATCCGGTAGAATAGGTGTATATATATAAATTTATGATACAATTAGATGACAAACGGTAAAAAAGACGGCAACAACGATTGCTACGACGGCGTCGATGAGGCAAAGACCACTCAGATTGACAGAGGGAGAGGGAGCGAGCGAGCGAGCAAGAGAGAGAGAATCCCCATTTGTTTCTCTTTCATCGTTCATTCGCCTGCCTGCCGGGCCGCTTGCTCTCTCAATCTGAGAGAGAGAGCCAGCGACACTGGCTCTCTTATGCTCACAAAATAGGCGCACACACATCCACACAGCGAGCGTAGTTTGAATTTACCAGTGCCCGTCTGTCTGTTCGTGCGTCTTTGCATTCGTGTGCCTTTCTTGCGGATTCGCGCGGTCTTACTCGCACTGTTTTTGTGTACGAGACTGGTGTCTGTCCGTGTGTGCATGTGTGCGCCGCCGCCGAGCCCGACCAGCACGCCGACGAGAGTATGCTAACTTCTCCAAGATCAGCTGGGCGTGTCAGGGTTGGTCAGCCAGTTTCGGCCTGCGCTCATGTCGGTGTGAGCGCCGGCTCGGGGTCGGGCAGCGGGCGAGCGAGCGGTCAAATTAATCGGTGTGCCTGCGAGCCGAGCTTGATCAGATGCAGTTTTTCCCTGGCCTAAACTGCGCTTGTGTGCATGTTCGGCCTAATGTTGGGCCAACAAGCACATAGTGCAACAACCTCTCTGCCTCTCTGCCTGGCGCTCATCCGTTCGCTGCCGCTGCTGCTTTCGGTTATGAGCGAGCGGTGGCGGCGAACGAATCCGCACGATGACTTTACGATTGAGTGCCCCTCTTGTAAGCAAATGCACTCTCGCTCAAGTTTGTACACAAGCTCACTGGGCTAGGCCGCCAGGAAGGCCGAAGGCTCGAAGGGACACTTCTGTCGCACATAGTGGAGCTTGTGCCTGCTCCTCCTCGTCAGCGGAACAATTTACAAAAGCTCACAGAGATTTGAGCCTGGAGGGTTAACGAGCAAAGCTACCGAAGCGCTCGGCGAGGCAATCAAACTGACGACGACAACGACGACGACGACTACGACGACGGTGACGATGATGATGATGGGACGCTCACGGACTAACTTGTGTTCGAATCTTCGCGGCGTCGTCGCGGCGGCGGCCGCTGCAGATGCAGCTGCAGCAGCGGCGGCAGCGGCGGCAGCGGCAGCAGTGGCGGCAGCGGCGGCGACAGCAGCAAACTCCAACAGCAGCCCCTCCTCTCTCTCTCTTTCGTTCACTCGCTCGCTCGCTCGCCCAGTCAGTCAGTCAGAGTGAGCGAGTGAGAAAGAGAGAGAGAGAGAGAGCCAAACTTGCTCTATTCTCAGCTCCATCTTCATCCTCTTGTCGCGTTCAGTTATTTGGTTCATTCGCCACCAAGCACGGCACCACTTAGAGAAACTTACTATTATTATTATTATTACCATTACTATTATTATTATTCCTCCTCTCCTCCAACTCCTCAACTTCTCACCGCTTCAACTACCACAACTACCACCATCAGCATCGCCGCCGCAGTGAGTAAGCCGCATTTACCATCACAACACTACCGCTGCTGCGACTTCTATTAAACTATTGACATATTATTATTATTATTATTACCATTATCAGCATCACCGCCATTATTGATATTATTCTCCTCTTTAACAACCTCTATACCAAAGGATGGCGGCCATAAGAAAGAAGCTGGTCATTGTTGGTGATGGCGCGTGTGGTAAAACATGTCTACTTATTGTTTTTAGCAAAGATCAGTTCCCTGAGGTTTATGTGCCCACAGTTTTTGAGAATTATGTTGCAGACATTGAGGTAGACAGTAGACAGGTAGAGCTAGCCCTCTGGGATACTGCCGGCCAAGAAGACTACGATCGTCTGAGACCATTATCATATCCAGACACCGATGTCATACTGATGTGTTTCTCAATAGATAGCCCCGATTCTCTGGAAAACGTTCCAGAGAAGTGGACTCCAGAAGTTCGCCACTTCTGTCCAAATGTACCTATTATATTAGTGGGTAACAAGAAGGATCTTAGGAATGATCCATCAACAATAAATGAATTGGCTAAAATGAAACAGAAGCCGGTGTCAACCGAGGAGGGCCGCGCCATTGCGGAGAAGATAAACGCTTACGGTTACCTAGAATGCTCGGCTAAAACTAAGGAGGGCGTCAGGGAGGTCTTTGAGACAGCTACAAGGGCGTCGCTACAAGTCAAAAGGAAGAAGCGAGGCAAATGTATTTTACTCTAATAGGCCACAAAAAGTAAAAGCAAGCAAGCAAGCAGAACACACCAACAAGCAACATATGCAGACAGTAGGCGTGTCTATATATCTAAAATTTTTCCCAAATAAACAAACGTGTTTTTCGCAGAAAACCGTTTAGCCAACCTCCCATCGATCGCTAGTCGCGGTTTGGAAGGAATTAATTTATCATACTAACGGGGATGCAGCTTGCACCCGCATCAGCTGGAAGTATAGCGTCCTGAGATCAACGTTAATCAGCTAGCAAATTTGGGCTAGGTTTAGAGTTGATCGGTAACGGTGTTCACCATGCGAGGGACACTCGATAGCGATCTGAGATCCTCTAATGCACCTAGATGCACGTAAGGAAACTCCCGCGCGCATCGGCGCACGGGATTTTCTGTGCGCCAACCGCAACCGCTGTTGCTTGAGCAACCGATTTTACAACCGATGACTTTCTCGCAGTGCCGGTCAGTTTTTCTCCCGGGCCTGATCCTGCGGAACAGTGTGCGGTCATCCCATGCGACACTGTTGCCTGTCTCTGATCGCCCATCATTCACGTCGATCCAGCAATCCTAATGATAGAACTCGTTTTCGTTCTGATTTGATTTGACTATGATGCCCACCAGAAAGCCGCCCAATCAGATAGAACCATGCCGCTGACAACAGGAGTAAACCTAAATGACGGATTGCCGGCGTTCATGGACCGAGCGCATCCCAATTAGCCTGCAACAGGCGCCGCCTCCGGGATTATCGACCAAGACATCTCAAACGCTTTTTGTAATCAAAAAATAAGGAAGCAACAGTAGAAGGACAAAGAGACTTGTGAACAGGAGACAACTCTATTCAATGCCGTCCGAAAACAACCGCCCATCACTGACATACCTATTGATATAATCGCCACCATAGTTCTATCGTGTTTGCGGCTCTGTTGTTTGCATGTACCAAGAATTACAGCATTGATACCACAAGGAGAGTGAATGCAACAGACAGACTTGCTGATCAAGAGCTAGCCTTCCCCTTGGACACGAGAACTTGCGCACTTTTATTCAAGCTTCTTACATCCATGCTATAACTTATTTGTGCTATCACACAGCGTTCTTACCTCTCCCTATACAGCTTACCGTGCATTCATACATAACGCCAAGACTCAAACTGGTCGGCCATCGACTAGTTTGGAACTTGATGATTAAACGCAGGCATCAAGGCGCACCAGTTAGAGTCTCTCGCACTTTTTGGGCCAGTCCATTGCTTGTATCGCCGCTCATGCGTATTTTTCGGCGACTTGCTAGCTCTAACTGCCGAACAATCTAGGCTGCCCCCTAAACTTGTGCGTCCTCCCTCTAGCCCAAAGAGAGAACGCGATTTTGTAAATGGATAGGAAAAGAGGGAAGAAATAGCTAGAGAATATCATAACATTAGTCGGAAGGAAATTAGGCCATCGATCATAGTGTAACACTCACTGTCCCTTGACGCCAATGCCTATGGGAGAGGAATAAAATTCATTATCAATGGTGGACAACAGGTAATTTTTGTTTCTCTGCACGCACTCAAGATCGAGCCGTACAGATAGGCACACAATCACCTTAAGATACTTCCCCCTTACTGCCCGTAGACTCAGTCGACTGCTCGCTAGCCCGCCCGCCTCTCTATTGACTGGCTCAACCAGTGGATCGCCGCCAACTCTTTGAATCGTTGGTTGGGTAGTTTGCTGTTATTGCTGCGCTACACTGCACCGCACTGCTCTGTCGCCGTCGCCGCCGCCACTGCTGGTTAGGGCTCAGTCAAGCTTGCCAGTTCATAGAGCGTATGCGTGCTCGGACGTCAAGTTGAGCAATTTGGCTAGCTGGTTCCTTGGGCCATAGTACGACCGCTACTTTCACTACCAACTCCATCACCAAAACAGAGACTACTACCAATATCACTAACATTAAGAAAATCAAGACCCTTGAGATAGTTGGCGGTAGTATCCCAATGTTAATACTGTTCCATTATCAATAATATCACTAAGAAAAGAGTGACTTTATTCAAGGGTATAGAATGAGGGGTGAAATGAGGCAAACCGAAGTCTACTCCACGCTCCCCTGCCGCCTAAAGCTGTAAAACCCAAGTCATGAATCTCTTAGGCTCTTTCTCTCACACACCCTTATCTATCTCTACTAAAGACGAACCTAATCGAATTGATGAACAAATTAAGCTGAGCTTCCGTTTGTGAGGCGCTTGCGAGAGACATAGAGAAGGGACCAGGATAAAGATAGCTCCGCAAGTGATAAGTAACCAAGTTCGGCGATTAGCTTGGTAGTCAAAAATTGTGCCATGACACGCATCAAAGAAACGTTACAGCCCTTCTCTCGTGACAGAGAATCACAAATTCAATACTTACAGCAAGGCAGCACTCTAGTTAGATGTCATAGAAAAGCTCGACCAGAAAGACGCATATTCTACGTCATCCTCGAAACCGGCGAAATTGTTTGGACTAAGCAGGTGCTTGCCCACTCTGCTTTGGATTGGAACAACATCGAAGGTCGTATTGATCTAAGATTAATCAAAGAGGTTAGATGTGTTAGGAGTTCTTTATTTGAATTGTGGTGCGAGGAGAGCAACAAGTGGGATGATCAACAGTACTTTACGATACTTTATGGTGATAAATTTGTTCTTAAAGAACTGGCCTGTGTCGCAAGCAGCAAAATAGAACGAGATAGATGGGTCGATTGTGTGACATTCCTCGTCGGTCAGATGTCAGAACTAATCTATCCGGTCAAAGTTCACCGATGGCTCGCAAAGCAATTTAGAATGCTTGCAGCATGCTCAGCTCTAAATCATGACAATCCTCAAACCTCTGCAATCAACTCTACACTCAGCCCACGAACGGTTACTCTAGATCAATTGAGAATAACGGATAAAGACCTCAAGATATTTCTCGCTAGATTGAACTACAAGATAACGACGCGCAAGCTACGCGAGCATTTGACTTACATTGACGCGGATTTCTACCAGAAATCCAACCAATTAATCGATTTTGATATATTCTGTAAGCTCCACCAGCGTCTAACCAACGCCAATAATAGTGCTATCTACTCAGCTCTGCCTATTATAGATTCCGATAGTCACTCGAGATCCAGCAACTCAAATCCTTCCATATCTTCTGAAATACTCAGTTTTTCTGATCTATTGAACTTCCTTGAGCAGGAGAATGGACTAATTTGTAGTCGTGATCAAGATATCACCGAATATTTTGAAAAACTATTGGAAGATTTCTCAGATGATGGGGGCATATATGAACAAAGAATCAACACAATATCGATCTCACAGTCTGAGCTCATAGACTTCCTTTATTCTCCCGAAAATTCCATCTGGGATAAAAGTAGAGATATTCCACAGGACATGACACGACCCTTGACCCATTATTGGATAGCCTCGTCTCATAACACTTATTTAACTGGAGATCAGATCATGAGCAAATCCTCTAGTGATTCTTATGCAAGAGCCCTCCGTATGGGATGCCGATGTATCGAAATAGACTGCTGGGATGGTCCTGAGGGAATGCCAATAATTTACCACGGACATACTGCAACTACTAAAATCAAATTCTGCGATGTCTTGAGAACCATTCGTGATCACGCCTTTGTTACGAGCTCATATCCAGTCATACTCTCAGTCGAGAATCATTGCTCATTAGACCAGCAGCGCAAGATGGCTGAAGCTTTCTCTAAGATTTTCGGGGACAGACTCATAAAAGATCAGCTAGAGACATCAGAGAGTATGCCATCACCAAAAGAATTAGAGCGCAAGATTATTATCAAGCATAAGAAACTACCTGATGCAGACATGGGCAACAACGATCAGAATGGCATGATGGAAACCTCTAAATCTCTACATATTGAGAGTGGCTCTGAAGATTCGAACGGCTTTATTAAGAAAGGCTTCCTATATAAGCAAGATGAACTCAATCCGAACAAGTGGTTACCGAAATTCTTCATACTCACTCAGGATAAATTATTCTACATCGAAAATATTGATAATGATGAGGTTCCCCTCGAACCGGAAGATGACAGTTCAGATAACATCTTATCATTAGCTGGTTATAGAAAATTGAGACACCAAAATAGCACGGTTAGTAACGACTCCGACCAAATCCTAGAGCTAGCACCTGAGCGTTATCCTCGAGAGCCGAGACGTGATACTATCAAATGGTTCCAGGGTGAGCTTATAGGCAACAGATCGCAAGCAGAGATAATCCTCAGTCAACAAGCGAATCTAGGCGATGGGACCTTTCTGGTCAGAGGTAGTGATACTTTCACAACTAGTTATACGCTATCCTTCCTGCACAAAGATAAGATTCATCATATTAAGGTCAACTCCTTGACAAATAATAATGGCCAAAATCGATACTATTTTTCAAAACAGATCACATTCGATTCCGTATCATCTCTTGTGGAATACTATCAACACAATCCGTTGAAATCTAACGATGTTGTTCAACTTCTGGTAGAGCCCATCAAACAACAGAATCTCCATCGTAGCGCGCATCTAGGCGAAGAATGGTTCTACGAAAACATGAGCAGATTAGAGGCCGAGGAAATTCTCAGGAATTGCAACAGCGGATCATTTCTGGTGAGACCATCTGAGGTAGAGGCTGATCAGTTCTCACTCTCATTTGTCAGCGGCCAACTCATCAAACATTGTCGTATAAGGTTGGAGAAGAACGCATACTTAATCGGGATGTTTGATAAATTCGCGACCCTTGTTGATCTAGTTGATCATTATAAGAGACATAATATCTATATGCGCACGAAACTCAAGCAACCGATCTCAGAAAGAATGATCCATGACATCCGTCTGGATCCCAAGTGCGAAAAATCAAATTTCGAAGCTAGTCCTAGTCATATGGTTTGCTCTGTCGTCAAGTTTATGTCTATAACACCTAAGGTTACACTCCTCAAGCTGTGTTACTCCCTTCTATGCTCAAATCAAGATCCAGGAACATATTTCTGTCCAATCAAAGCACGCACGTTGGCGAATAATGTCGAGCCTGGTCAATATCTTTCAATAGAGGACGAGTTTCTCAATTCAAATAGAGCAAGTGATAAAAGTTTTTTCGATCGTAAAGACGGATGCAACTGGTGGAACAGAATCAAATACGATAGCGACGATAGCAGCAATGGTAAGATTTCAAAAGTTGTCATTATGCTGATTATGTCACTCTCCGTTTCTTCTTTCCTGACAACTCTCTCCCTCCCTTGATCATTCGCATCATGACCAAAACCATAACAGATAGCAAACTTTGTTCGAGATCTAACTCAGAGGAGTTCAAACTCTTCGATACGAAAAATCCAGCTATTGGTGACCATGCTAACATGAATGCAGCTGGCCAAAGCGTTGTCGGCTCTCACAATATTGACGGTGTTAGTTGGAACTTCATCGAAATATCTGCATCAACTAGTGTAGAGGTGCTTGACATTCGTGAGGCTGCCGACAACGGAAGATACGTCTTTAATGTTTCGACAGCCTCACCACAAAATAACAACAGATTCTCTTTAAGACTAGCGGCCTCTTCCGCAGACATCCGTAGTGACTGGGTTGCTATGCTTAAGAGGCTCGCTCAAACAGCGAGTGATAACAATTCCAGAAACAACCAATTGGAGAGGACCATGCGAATAGCTAAAGAGTTGTCCAACTTGATAGTCTATTGTAGGTCCGTCCCTTTTGCTAAGGATAAAATAGGTAACTTCACAGAAATGTCGTCTTTCGCTGAACATAAGGCTGAAAAATGGATCTCACCTGCAGAATGCAATTACATGATGAGATATCACCAGAAACAACTGACTCGCGTATACCCGAAAGGTTTGCGCGCTAAATCATCTAACTTTGATCCAACCAAATTTTGGAATTGCGGTGTTCAGATGACTGCGTTGAATTATCAGACTCCGGATAGGGCCATGCAGATTAATCAGGCCAAATTTCGCCAAAATCGATGCAGCGGGTACGTTCTTCGACCGGAATTTATGTTCAGCTCAGAAAACCAAGATAAATCTGATGGACCTATCAAGTTCGACCCATACGAACCAGCCACACTCGACTGCCCACCAATTTACTTGTCACTAACTATTGTTTCAGGAAGACATTTGGGACGAAATAGTAGCAAGGGCTATGTGAGTCCGTACGTTGAAATCGAAATAGCTGGCATCGAGAGTGATCAAACTAAAAGGAAGACCAGCACAGTGCGTGATAATGGATTGAATCCTGTTTGGAACGAAACTTTTAACTTTTCTATACACTGTAGCGAACTGGCATTTCTAAGAATCACTGTTTTTGACGAGGATGTTTTTGGAGATGCTCGCTTTTTGGGTCACGGTACGTATCCCGTAAATTGCATTTGCCGTCGCGGGTATCGTAGTATACCTTTGATGAATGAGTACAGTGAAGAGATGGAACTATCAACACTATTAGTGAGAATACATATCGAATGACAAGTTCTGAATTGCGAACTTTTTGCACCAGTGTCATCATGGTCTGGGGAACATATTCGTTATAAGAGGCCAGTGGAAGCAACTGAATAAGGAAGCCAAGATTGCATGTCAAATGACGAGATAAAAATAAATGATCAAGATAAAGTTCATCAAGGCAAACATCCGTCTTCACTGAGAAGTGAAATTCATCTCAAGTTTCCGAGTGACACGATCCTAGTTATTTCGTAATCAACTCTTTTAAATTAACTTCTTCATTCGAACCCTCTCACTCTTCTCTGGTCTTCACATGGTTTTTCCATCAACTAGTCCCATTCTCTGTCCACTAGTCGGTCTAAAATGCATAGGGCCGCGCACTTTCTGGTGATTGACTACTTGGCAATCAGGGATCGGCAAGCTTGGCCGATTCGAAGGTTACAACTGACACTTATCTGGAGTGCATTGGTTGGTATGACTTCTCACGAAACCGGTTCATAGCATGTAACGTTTTACCTGTACCATTAGATCTGTTTTCCCCTCGCAGTTTGAGTTGCATCGTTCGTCCCGTTACTAGCATTGAAGGTGGATGGACAACTTCTGGCTGGGAAAGTGAGATTATATCCGACACTACCGAGTCTTAGCCTTCAAATTGTAGCCACCGGTAGCAACGCTCTCTTCCATAGAGATTTTTTCTGTGAAACTGCTCTATGCTTTCAATTGTGGGGAGTGGGCGTGCTAGAAATCCCATAGTTTGGGCGTGTCTAGACCATGCGAGCATCCTCATCAGAGGGGAGCAGGGATAAGGCGTCCAACAAGTGGAGTTGCCTTCAAGAGGATGATCATTGGATCCGATGTGAGAGGTTGCTAAACTTTACTCGATTCAAGTGACTGTATCCAACCCCATTCCGCACTTTATCGCTGTGACTTTCGTCTTGCCAACCATGAATGACTTTCTTCATCTCACACTCAAATCGAGACCCATCTTGACTCTGTAGAGCATCTCTGCCAGCACAACTACCTGCGTCACCTCTCTTTCTCGGTTGAAGGTGAGAAGTGATGGAACTATCAGCTGAGCCAGAAAACTTGCCCCAATACAATTCAACTTGTTCGCTCATAATGTGTTGTCCTTGCCCGTCGCTAGCGATCTAATTGACGATTGAAAGCAATCTCGAGATTCAAGATTTGTCACAAAAAAGCGACCATGACATTTGTTGGCTACCGATCTCAGGTTAACTTTGCAGCTCTGAGGCTTGAAAAACACTCGTGGAATCGATGGTTGCCGGCCAATGTGAAAACATCCTATCTTGATTCCTATCGGGCACCCCTCTCCTTATCTCCCTCCCTCTCCCCCTTAACAACTCTCGTTTGATTCTTGTCACAGTCTCACCCCCTCTCCTCTCTATCTCACACCTCAAGAATAACTCTAATCATAGTGTGCATGTGGGGGCGGAGTAACAAGGTTGATTTGTATATGGGATGGGCGAGCAGAAACAAACAATTGATTCTCCCTACAAACTATAAAAGAGGTTTCAGAGCAGTATTCAAAACGATTCAACTGTTTGTCGTCCATGGGTGAACATCATAACATAGAGCTTTGATCCGTGGAACCTCAATCAAAGCATGAAGCATAGCAAGATGACTAACGTTTGGCAGGTAAGCAAAAGTTTTGATTTTTCATAAACCTGCTAAAGGTGCAGCAGTAGTAACTCCCAACATCGCGTTACCGTTTCCTTCCTGTATGGAATTAAGCTTCTAGCTGTCGCCATATGTTCGCTCATCTTCGGCTCATTTATTGCTCTAGCTAAAGAAAACAGTCCAACAAGTGTGTCATACAACTCTGGAAGAAAAGCTACCAGTCAATCTAAAGGACTCATAGATCTCGCATCAGCAGCGACCTCACCCTCAAGTTTGGCCACCAGTTATGGCCAACAATTAAACCAACCTAACGTCTACCACACCATCACTGACCAAACTGCAGCTTCAAGCCGACTAGCTTCGCCTGTTCAATCAACCACCACTACGGTTGGCGATCTGAGCACCGCGGCCGGACACCATCACGGTCATGCACATGGAAAGTACTATGAATACCGTGAGGTTCCAAAGAAGAAAACTTGGAAATTCGGTTACAAACGCGGAAATCATAAGCATACCATAGAGAGACACGAGCACGGTAAAGCAGGCAAGCATCCTCATTTCAAGACGAAAGTAAAGTGGCACGACAAGAAATCAAAGGGAAAGGGTATACACTTGTGGGACTACAACCATCACGATAAGAAACATTATCACCACGGCTAGTTGGTCTAATTCTTGATCTGATGAGGATTCCTCATGAGACAAGCAGAACTTTCCACTAAGCCACCTCATTGCAAAGTCTGAGTCACATTCACTAATGGCTGTATACATATCTTATTTATTTAATCTACGTTTCAATCGAATCGTCCGGTGTATAGACGAAAAGTCTCTTATGCACACATGACAGTGTGCCTTACCTGTAGCTGGACAGGCAAAAGCAGATTGCAAGCCGGAATCTTCAGATCATTTCGGCGCGTATGAGCAGTAATCATGAAAACGTCACGGACTATTGTGGCAAAACTTTGGCTTGTTTACTGGGCTCCGTGAGACGAGGTTCTAATCAACACATGGCTCTGTTCAATATAAGTCCAGGTTAGAACCACAATTCATAGCTGTAAATGAGGGGTGGTAATGAGCAGCAAACTGGATGATTTGCAAATGATCAGATGAGTATTCATAATGTGAGACTGTTTATATACAAGAGGGACATGTAATGTACGTCATCGATTTTAAATGCTCTCCATGCATACATGTAACTTATACAGTATACCGTTTCAATGAAAAAATTGTTCTTTGTATATTTGTTTGTCTGATTTCTTGCCTTACTTGGTGATCGATAATTTTCATTGACGATGAGGAGAATTTGTCGCGATTTCTCGTCTTTAGTCGGAAATTCTGACGGCCTGGTAGCTTGAAAGCGTGGTACTCCCGCCCTAGATTTCGTTTGGTGTTTCATATGAAATTCTCCTAGATTCATCTCCGATTTCATTTTCATTCATCAGCTCTTCACGATAAGTATAGATTCGATATTATAAACCTTCTTGATTTCGTTCGTATAGAATTTTATATGTATGTATATATAAATTTGCTCAGTTCCATATCTTCAACAAACTATCCCAAGATCCAGTTGCCACAGCCATACCATCCTCCGTGACGCCTAAACAGCTCACCCGGTTATCGTGACCCGCGAGTACACCTGCTCGTTCAGCTTTCATTGAATCCCAGATATTGACATTATAATCATCGTAGCCGGCAATTAAAAGTCGCCCGCTTTTTGAGAATGAAACTGATGTAATTCCGCATATAATATTGTCGTGCGAGTAAAGTGCCAATTCTTGATCTGCTCTTATATCAAATAGACGACATGTTGAATCATCTGATCCAGTGCCAAATGCGTAACCACTTGGGAAAAATGTAACAGCATTTATATCGCTTTCATGACCAGGAAATGTTTGTCTACACATACCATCCCGTATGTCCCATAATTTGGCTGACGCATCACAAGCGCCTGATACAAACGTTTTGTTGTCTGGCGATAGAGATAATGACATAACATCACCAGTATGGCCAGTAAATGAAGTAACTTGTTGTCCTGTTTCGATATCCCACAGAGCGCAAGTCATATCGCCGGACGATGTAACAATTTGGTTGTCATCTAAGAAACGGCAGCATGATAAATAACCAGTATGACCAGTCAGTTCGCGGCTAACACGTACATTGCCTTCCCGCGTTTTGAGACTATATATTGAACAGATATTATCTAAACCGCCACAAGCTACAAATGAACCGCTAGGAGCGTAGGCGCAGGTCATTACCCATGATGATCTTAGAGGAATGGCGTGTACTTTGTTAGTCGTATAAGCATCCCAAACAATTAATTTACCGTCTTGTGATGCTGAAACTAAATATCTCGAATCGGTTCCCCAGTTCATTGCGTAAATTTTAGCTAAATGGCCACGTAATGTTCGTCTAGCGCGCATTTGTAATCTACCGACTGGTTCCATAGTTGAGGTGGCCTGTATTAGACTAAGATCATTGGCAGACTTTCTGGCATCTCGGATAATATTTTTCAGCCTCTCGGCCTCTTGGTTTAATTCTGCAACTTCGCTCATCTTGAGTTGTTGGTTATTTTTGCCTTTGGTACATAAGACTCCCGTAGACTCGTGCGAGTTTCTGGTCTCTTTAATAGTGCGTATTTTTATATGTATATGTATATATATATAAATGTGTATATCGCTCTAGTTCGTCCATTCGTTCGATTGCGCGATGATGTTTCTGCCTACTCGTTTACTTGCTGCAAATTATAGTTCGACGGTGGCGGCCGCGACGACGCGCTGCAAAAATAGCACAGAGGAAGCTAGTGAATCTTCGCTGATACAAGCGGGCACAAGCACACACATGCACACACACACGGGCGCCTTCAATCAGACAAACAGGCAGACAGCTATGTAGCAATTGGGGGCAGCGATAGGGCTACAGACGGGCAGACGCACGGACCAACGCTCAGCTAGCCTCGCTGCGGCCGCCACTGCCGCTCCTCTTCGCGCGCGCGACGCAACGCACAGAGAGCAACAATCCAGAGCGAAAAGATCGAAAGAGATCGCTCATAGGGCACCGACGCAATATACTCGCTTGCCATGGCTTCAACCGCTGGCGGCGCCGCCGCCGCTGCTATCTCTGAGCCTTCAACGACAACAACAACAACAACAACAACAGCGGTGGCAGCCCATCTCTCTCTCTCCCTCAGAGACTTGCCAGTGGTCCGAATTGGTGAGCAGAGCCCCCAAAGCAGAGGCCCCTCTGGCGGGGCCATGGTAAGCTAGGGCACTTGTAAAGTTCTATTGCTCATGCCCACGGAAACAAGGGTCTTACGGGACCGGCATTGTGGGTACGCGTGCGCTTGCGCCCTGAGCCGGCCCAAGGGGCGTGCTCACCATCGCAATCTTGTCGCCCTCACCTCCTCTGCCCTCTCTCGCTCGCTCCCTCCCTCCCCTACTCGCTCACTCACTCGCCCAGTTTTCTAGGGCTTGTCCGACATACGAAGATCGACTGGGCAACGGCATACAGGCTTGCAAAGTCATTGAGCTGCATGGATACTTTTTCCATAGGACCAGCCTCCCCCTGGTGTCCAACATGCCTTTGGACTCGCTTCCTCCTCCTTTTTTCACATCCTTTGCCTCCTTACTCACAACATCAACAGTGAACGAAGTGCGCTCGAAATTGGGCCACCAGCAAAGGGTATCCTCTCGTAGGAGTGGGCATGTAGCGAGTGGATCCCCGACAATCCCCTTCCAGACTTCCATTGTGTCGACTTGAGGATTTCGGAATCACTTACACTCTGTCAACAAATGATGCGAGGAGATTAATCTGAGCGAATGTTTCAAACTTTCAACAAGCGTGAAGGGTTTATTATCTCGGATTATCTCGAACATTTAGCCGAATTAGTCGTCCATTTACGCCCACTTTGTTCATAGGCACTCGATTCTATTTGATTGTGATGCAAACACTCGATAGATCCTTGCTTGGTTATCATGAAAGACTTAGCTCGCCTCGCACAGTGCTCGTGTGGTCAAGTTTGATTCTATCTCTGAGCACATTGGGATCATCTCACATTGCATCGCCCTCTAGCTGGTGCAGCATTGCCCGGCAAAACCGGCTGCCAACCACCAAAGACTTTGCTAAGCTCCTGTGCTACAGCCAATGTGATACGATCATTGTAAGGTCCAGCGATCACCTGGAGCCCGAAAGGAAGTCCTTCGTTAGACATACCAAGTGGGCATTGAGTGATCGGCGCTTGGAGAACGTTTCCAACTGCAGTGAATGCGACATTAAGAAACTTAAATATGGTTGTTTTGTGATGAGCCGCCGGTTGTGGATGACTTGGCATCAGTAGCACCCCTCGTTCGCCTACTAATTCGTAAAATTTCTTTCTAAGGTCCGCTGCCCTCTTAGTTAGATAATCGTGACTCCGTGATTTGTGCTTTGAGCTCAACTTTTCAAGCAAAACTGTCACAATTGTATTGAGTGGGAATTCAGATGAGCCGAAAACGCTCTTGATAAGCTCTAGATACGGATTGAAAGGTACCCGACCGTCTTCATGCTCGGTCGTATATAGAGTTCCGCCGGCAACGTTGAGTTCGGCACTCCATAAGAATAAACCATACTTAAATTCATCGAATAAAACCCTCTCTGCTGGAACGCCATAGGTCGAGCGAAGATGCTGCACCGCTGCATGAAGCCCGGATACTATTTCGGAATTGCACTTTGATACAAAAGGATCGCCGATGTCATCGAGGTAAAAAATTTTGATTTTTCTGAGATCAACTGGTTCATCTAATTTCATTTTGGACACTTCTGGTTGCTTAAGCATTATTTTGAGCATTGGCAGAAGGTCACAGGCATATCGAGTCATTGGTCCTACGCCTCTTAATTTTTCTTGTTCCATCCTCATTGACGGGTAGACTCCATTATTAGAGACGACGAACGGCGTAGGCTTATGTCCAAAGATTCCGCAAAAACTGCATGGAATCCTAATGGAGCCGGCCAGGTCAGAGCCAACTCCAACGACGGAACCGGCAGCAGCTTGTAATGAAGCCTCACCACCTGAGGATCCGCCAGGTATTCGTGACAAATCATAGGGATTGTTAGTACGGCCGTACAGTAGATTGTACGAGTCCCACCACAAATTCATACAAGGTGTATTTGTCGAACCGATTGGAATCAGGCCTGCATTAATTAATTGATCGACAGCTTCATTGCTCTGCGAAGCTCGTTTAAACTTTCTTCTCGCCAGACCAGCCGTGAATGGAGCACCTTTGAGGGCGATTGTTTCTTTCACCGTAAACGGCACTCCAACCAGTGGAAGTTCCAATAAGTGTTGATCTCCATTTCCCGATCTCGCCTGTTGCAATCTATGATCGAGAAGACGTGCATCTTTGAGTGCTTCTTTGTGACGCAAATCTACTACAGCATTGATGGATGGATTCACAAGCTTTATCCGATCGATAAAAGCTTTCACTACTTCTTCGGAGGTCAACTCACCAGATTTTATCTTTAGGCTTAGCTTCACTGCTGGAGTAGTAAGAATATCGTCTCTTATGGCTGGGATAGCCGACCTCTTTGGACGGACTAAAAGTGACACCATAAGAGACAAAAATTCGAGTATGCAACAGGATAAACGCTTGCCAATATATATGCTAATTTTCTGTATATCTCCCATCATGATTAGCGTCCTTTTTATGATATCAAGTTACTATCTGTAACTCGGTTTGTTTGGTTGTATGTGCTCACAAGGTTTAAAGCTTGAAGGCAGACTCCATCATTTTAATTTCTATGGCTTACGTGCAACTCGTTGCTCTCTCAGTCAGGTTCCACGAACCTAACGACTGAGTTTCTGGTGGTAAGGACTTTAGACTTTTGAGAGATTCACATCATTTAGATGCGAGCATTGTTGCTAGAAATAATTTTTGACTCCATCTTAGCGTATACTGTGAGCAGAAGTCCGATTTTGACGTCAGATTCAACGTTCTCTTCCTTGAGCTTGTTTATCATCGATGTCAAGTCTTTCAGTCTCGCTCCATCGTTCAACTCTTTGAGGCGCGTTTCGATCCGAGCGCTGAGAAGGCTCAATTTCTTGTTGGCAAGTTCAAATTCGTCCGTTCTGGAGTTCACCTTAGATAACAGGTTTTCTTGACGCGTTTTTTGGCCAGAATAAGTTCGCCAAACATGAATAAATTCCTCAAACGAAACTTTTGTGCTTGTTTGGATGAAATGTTCCCGCTCAGCAATAAGTTGTAGATGTCGATCTATGCGGCTCAATATATTGTCCATCACAACCCTTGGCTCACCGAGGAACTCTTTGATAACTGCGCTCGAATCTATAGTTCGTTCTAAGTGCGAAATGACACGAGCCCTAGCTTTTAAGTCGAAAATCTTGGTAGTCCTGAGGCTCTGCGCAATCTTATCAACTCCTGCATACCAATCCTCGCTACTGACATCGTTGATCACCAAGCTCGTTTTAGAGGATTCGTATTCGTTTTGGCCGATGCTATCGAAGAGTAAGGTGGAGTCGTCAACTTGATAATTACCGAGTGGACGCGTTGTTAAACCACCTCCAACATAAGGTTGACCAATAGATATCGATTGAATGTCAGTTCGGCGGCTCGTGACTGACCCACTTATATCGTGAAAGATCATCGAGGTACCGACAAACTCCAAAGATCTAGCTCTAAGCTGCAATTCCATAGCTCTGTCAGTGAGAACGTTCATCGTCCATATAACCTCAGGCCCATATCCGTGTCTCAATCTACCTGGTGGGAAGCGTAGAGGGTCCTGGGCCTCGCCTGACGCATTTTCCGGTGTCAGCAGAAGCCTGACAGCGTCCATGATTATACCAATAATTATGTCCGGGTCCTCGTACTCTTCCGGCTCTAGCTCAAAGTTCATCTGGCATTTATCCTTGATCAACCAGGCGCATAGGCAGGTATAAAGGAATTGTTGTTCGCTTTGATTTCTGCTCGGAAGCGAGAAGTAGTATTTGTGTATTTGAGGACATCTGTAAATAGAGCAGAACTCCCTCTGATAGCCAAGAGCTACTAGTTTTTGGTAAAGATTGGACATACTCTGATAGGATCTTAAATATTCATAACCCGGACTCTCGAGATCATTCTCGCTTATGTTTGAATTGATCATTTCGAACTTGAAGAAATTACCGTAATGTTACGATGTCACGTCCATGGCCCCAATATGGACTCTTCTGGAGGAGAGCGATAATCAATATGAGACAATTCCCAGTTCGAGACCGGTGTGAAGATGGCAGGGGAAAGATTTCAGGTGGATCCAGGGGATCGTGAACGGACACTCATGGTGCAAGTGTTTCGGTGAGCCTGGGTTGTGGGTCGGGCACGCGCAGAAGTTGAAACAGGGTGATGCAACTTGGCTTGGAGCCGTGAGGTGTGAAATATAGATTCCAGGAAACGTGTATGGAATGAGGTTGCTAGAATATCAGGGAGGTTGTCATGGTGACCTCGGCTGGAGTAGTGGTTGAGTGTTTTGGCGCTAGGGTGCGAGCGTACGAGGTGGGGCCGCCGGGGTTCGATTCAAAAAGGGCGCCCAGTAGTGTGGTTTCGCGAGCTTGGTTAGCTAGCCTCCTCTCGTTGCGCGTCT
>Ga0209372_1000162_pt1 | contig 49694 bp, 32 predicted proteins | sample AgamicAtPe_FD_187170 | JGI IMG/M metagenome (GOLD analysis project Ga0209372, IMG submission 187170) | Agave microbial communities from Guanajuato, Mexico - At.P.e (SPAdes) (version 2) | ecosystem: Host-associated > Plants > Phyllosphere > Phylloplane/Leaf | place: Guanajuato, Mexico | collected... | reverse complement strand
GCGCTCGATGAGCGACGAAGATAAGCGCCGGTACGTGGAGATGCAAAACCAAGAGAAGGTCAGGTACGAGGCCAGTATGGACGAGTACCGGCGAAGAGTTTGCACTGATTGAATCACATGATCTTAGTAAATATTTCAAGTAGACACTAGCAGAGAACGAGGTATTTTATGTATTCAATTAAACCCAACGCCTACACACCAGTCCCCTCCATCAAGTTCACCCCATACTCGAGGCCATCTACGCTCCCATTGACCCATCAGCAGTCTCAAACTCTCGCTTACAATGATCCACGAGGTCCTTTCAATAAATTAAACAACGATAAACAAACATAGACTCACATCTACAGACTAAAATCGAAACGTTTGAGCTTATTGTCGTACAAAGCAATGTTTGGGCGAGCAAACAAATACGTTTCCGCTCTCTTATCGCCTCGCTTAGTTTCCGGTCCCATTTATGACCCTGCTAGGTGAGCTCAGATGGCCTTTATTGGCGATGGCACTCAAACTCTTAAACAATCTTCAACAGGCTCAATCAAGCCGAGCTCGACAGGGAACCCCAATAAATACTCCCAAACCACAGCCAGCCATTCTCCAAACGGATTGATAGCAGTTCTCGTGAGCATCTGGATGGACGCAAGCATCAAGTCATCATTTACACCTCTTCCACTCAATCAAAATGGTTCCTGAACATAACCTGCTGGAATTTTTGTCAAATGCGAGCCTTCAGCTTCAAGATCTGCTCAATCAATCATGCAGGTGGTCAGATCTAGGTGAGGCAACCGATCCAACTGTGCTTGGGACCACACAAGAATACATAGTTGACAATTATGTCACTCTAGGCGGCTCCAACAACAGAGTGCTAGTCCGTTATGAGACCCACGATCTGAACGACCTCCAGTCAAGTTATCGTTGCCACTCTGACGCGATGAGTCAGACAAACGCTCTCGGTGGACGAGCTGAATGCCAATCCTACTATGTTGAGTTAGCCATCGCCAATCCCGCTGAAGCTCCGCAATGTAGTGCCAAATCACCCCAAAGGCGAGATATGGATTTTACCAACTACGTCGATGCTAACTTCCCAGAATCAGCCCCAGTGCTACTTCCAGATTACCAATCTCAATGTGCCTATTGCTGCTGGATAGCCACCACTGGCCAATCTTGCGCAGCGTTGCCCCCGGAGCCTTACAGCGACTATCGGCCAGTTTGTCAGCCATTTTTAGCGGAGAACCATCATTTTCGCACTGATAAACAATGAAGAGAAAACAAGAGGTCCAAACCAAGGAAAAACAACGAGCACACTTGTTTGCTTTGGTACCCTTGCATGGTGATCCACCTGGTGATCCATGTTGATTTTGACTGCTATACTCTATGGCAAGCGCGCGTGGAGAGTCTTCGAAGTCCCTCACAGGACCTTTGCATTCTCAGTGGAGTAGTAGCAATGTTGGTTCCAGGATCCTTGATTATAAGAGCTGCAAACTGTCCTCACCTAGAGACTCGCTCGGGTCGGATTAGGAACAATGGAAACGTTTTTAAAATTTGTGAACTCTCTTCACTCTCAGGACGAAAGCGCGAGATGACAGCGAATCTGAGCAACTTTTGTCGTGCGACGTGAATGGGGCGTGATGAATTCCAATGGATCACCATTGGAAGGTTAGAAGATTCGGGTTGTAAATATATTTTGACTAACTTAATGATCCAGTTGAGTAGTTAGCCTGTACGATTCAAAATCTTTTGAGCGGCCTTCGAGAGGGGTCGCATCATCCTCCTTCCGGGGCGAGAAAGTTCGAATGCGCTTGTGTCAACGTGTCCCTTCTACTTCTGGCGCAAACTTATGTAAGTCTGTGGGGGCTGTCGAATGCGTGCGTGTGTGCAAGTGGTCGAATTTTCAACTGTTAGATGGGGCAAGTGTCAATCTCGCGCACACGTGGTCGTGCGGCTTTTCTGAATGAACGGCTCGAATGAACTCAGACCGCATGAAGAGTGGCCAAGACAAGCGCTTAGTATTGGCGCCAACACTGGCTCCTATCGTTTGCTAGCTCAGAGTTAGCGGTTAGCAAGAGCAGAGGCAGAGGCGGAGGCAGAGGCAAGGGCGAGGGCGAGGGCGAAAGTAGGGGTGGAGAGAGAACAACAGCGGGGCTAAGTGAAGCCAGACTCACGGTATAACAGTGGCTTCAGCATACTCGCAGGCTTCAAATTCACGCAAGATGAATGAACGTATGAATGTCAGTGAACGGAAAGCAGTTTTTCAATGGTATTTATTTCGTTCACATGGCGGAATCAATGAACGCTAACAGAGGAAATATTGCACAACGATGGACTACGATGTGGGCCGAGTTTGCTAGCGCTCTAGACTAGGAAGCTTGCATTGGCGGTGCATTGGCCATGAATTGCGTTGGCCAGGATTAGACACTGGATTGACTTGCCTCATATTACTCGATTCTAGGTAGGAGCGTGTAGCCCAGCCCACCTCGCTGCCTGCTAAGCGAGCGAGCCTTTTTAAAGGAGCTGTAGTTCATCAGTGTGATGTTCAAGTTCACTCTTGTTTGCCCTCAGATAGACGCTCTCATGGCTAGAATAGTTTACGGTTGCACCTCGCAACCTGAGAGAGCCCTTTTCGGAGGGCGCTGCGTAGGCATTTAAATTAATACAGTGAGATTGCGGAGTCGAGTGCCAAGTGTTTGTGTGGGACGAAGAAAGTCATGTTTATTTTTAATCCAAGCCACATACTCCCTAGTTGTTGGCAGTCTCTTGCTGCTGGGAGGTCCGAGATGTCACCGCCTATACGATGTTGTTCACGATTTTTGTACCCAGCTTCTCGCTGGGTGAGGTGGAAAACAGTTTATTTCGTTCTCAATTGACCGAGAATGCTATCACAGTATTCTGAAATCGGCATCGTTATAACGCCGGCCAATCAGCTGGTCTATGTCAACCATGACCCGTGAATTCCAATTCTAACTTTGTTGCTCCTGTCGTCACGATTTATTGATTGACGATTTTTGGTTGAAGAAGATTTGGGGATGGTCCCACCTACAAGCGTTTCTCTTGTTTGCTTGAGATTAGGATTGGGCACCATTTTCTCGGCTGATCGTAGTGCCTGATTGAGATTCATGGTGCACATAAAATGCTGCTCTGGTTACCACGAGTTTAGTGGTCTAGTATAATCATACAGCTCAGAACAAAGAAGTAGAGAGCGATGGGGTAGATAGCTAGAGCGCGCTTCATAGGTTGCTGGTAGCGGATCAAGATTCTGACGGAACAAAGTGTTGGCCAGGCAAATCCAAACAAGAGCCCAATGATGATGCGCTCAAAGAGCAGACTACCGAAGGTGAAGATCTTCAATAAGATGAGCCCGAAACAGGGTGCAACAAGGCAATATCCTAGAACGCAAACTAACTGGAATATCGATGGCGGCGATATCAGAGTTTGAAATGGAACCTCGTTCTGCATCGGTGCCATTCTCTTGTGATGATCCATGAGGGGTCTATTCGGAATTGATGAGATACCTAAGTCAGAATCTGTTGGGAGTTGGGAGCTTGCTGCTCGGACTAGACTAGAGCCTGTTGGATTGTTCATACTTGATATTGACAGAAGTCGATAATTCAAACTTACAACACACGACCCGAACCACACTAGCACAAAAACGTCCGCAAATTGTAGACCTACATGATCATCTTGACCATTGGAGTGGTGAAGGTTGAATGCTAGGAAGGTGCACAGCAGCAGTGGGCCCCAGAGGTCCCAACCCTTGAGAACAATCTTATATATATCATAAGAACTCAATGGTAAGGCGATAATCTTCATCTTACTATAGATTCCTCTCAGATCACGGATTAGGGTGTCCAGGATAGGTTCATCCAGCTTGTTGTAGTCGAGTCTAGGATCTTTGCCAGATGGAATAGAGCTATCTGCTAATTGACCATCGAGGTCCTGGATGTTAAAGTAACTCTCTGATGACCTAGTAAGCTCATCGTTCATGTCCAATATTGTCGAGTCACCGGTGCCGGTGTTAAACCGGTGTGTGTTCGCCATACTGTCCGTCTTCGATTGCATTCTCTTTCGTTTGATTCAAGGCTTCATCAAGATTATGTCCTTCCTCTTTTCCACACGAGAGCCGCCCCTCTGAACACCAGGCGACGAACCGGTTCTGGTGGGTTTCGTTTGGTGATCCAAGTCTCTAGAAATACCATTCGTTGTTGGAGTTGCTCCCTAAGCAGCACTTGTATCAGTAGTTGATCTAATTTGACGGACGCTCTTTTTGTAATATGATATTATCTTGCCCCGTCCCAAGATTTAGCTCATCAGCATGGAAAACGTTTTCGTCGCTCACCGGCTCGAGAATCGTATTTGCTCTTCGCCTCTCGAGCTAGTCTTGGTTTGATTGTACTGTTGTTGGCACGATTGTAATCAGGTTCTTTCAGCTAGTGATCGTGAAATCCTTCTTTGTCCACTCACTGGGTCACTTTGGGGTTGAGAGAAAAAACTAGCTGAATCTGGACGAAAGAGATTCATCATTGTTATTTGTAGAGTCATTGAAGACATTCGCTTAGCTTCATCTATCTTTTGTAATGAATTACGAAACTTTAAACGATGGCGCATTATCCCCTTCAATCGGGGGGCTCGAGTCGGTGAGTGAGCAACCTCAACGCCAATACTCTATATTGCGATTCGGGCCGAATGCCTCATGCGAATCACGCTGGAGGTAAAACCAGATATCTATATCCCACATTTTATATACCCGTGAAGCTTTGGATGTTCTCATGGCCTAACGTAAGATGGTCCTATCAAAACAACATCATCTGTGCAGGCTGAAAACTTGACCAAAATCAAACGGATGCTGATCATGGGACCAAAAAAGCGTAGCTATCATGCTAAATTTACCTCTCAATAACCAGACCTTAAGCCTAGAACGAACAGAATTGAACCAGCAACAGCTCAACTTCTTCGATTCCTAAGATTGGCACGAATTTTGGCGGTAATCGAAGTGATCGACCTACGAGTCTTGGTTGTCACCGGTTGAAACTCCCATTCCTCAATAGGAACAACTCTGTCAAGATAGAGATGAGTGTGAGACATTTGCTCCCAAACTGTTGCTGAAGATCAGATCGAACCGTTCAACTAGATGGATGGTATATTTAAACGCTTTTCGTTGGTTTATCCTCACCAACGGATTAGTTTTAAATGAGTTAATTAATGATTCGCCTGGCATGAATCATCAAGCTTAGGAACCGTCACCAAGCGCGGGTTAGCTAGCTCTCGGCTTGCTTTCTGTTATTGAGTCATGAATGCATCCAAAAAGCTGATCCATAGAGCTAAAAAGCTGTTAAGATGATTGGGTCTACACTTGCTCTCTGGACCGAGGTTTCGCCTCAGAGTATTGTCAAGGCGAAGGCCTCAGACCGGTTGACGTCTCTAGAGATCAGTGTCTGAGTAGACTTAAGGAGGGTCTAGCCCATCCTGCGGACAAGTGTTGGAGATAATAAGACAATCTCGTGAAACGGTAACAGCTTACAGTCTCGAGAGTTGGAAATGATCATACAATATAGTCGTTTTCAGGATTTTCACTCAATTTAGAGATACAGAAAGAGTATAAAGAGACAGCTTCCGTCCCTCCAGTAATTAGTTTTAAAATGTCAATAGTCGACCCGTGTACTTCTCGTCACTCCGACGGAATGAGAAAACTCGCTAATTTTTCATCCCGACTGAGTCTGAGCGTTAGCGTTATTTAACAAGGACGAGCATATTTGTTTAAGACTCAATAACGATTGTTCACAGTTCGTGGTGATGATACTGTCTCTGACCTCTGGGCCCGATTTTTCCAACAGGGCGTAGGTACCCACCGGGACTAAGCCAATTGATTCGATTTTCATGATATGCGACTTTGATCTCAAATGCTTGGACAAATGTCCGTGCTTTCTGAATGCGATGTGGCACTCGTGGCACCGGTAAGGCCGAGGGTTATCTGTGTTGGGAATACCGAACTCCCGAGTCATCGCAACTCGAGTCTCATGAGCATGACTTCTCTTGTGCTTTTGTAAATGACCTATGTAGGGTAATTCAGTGTTAGAATAGGTTGATCGGAATATTAAGTTAGATCTCGGTGTAGTTCGTTAAAAAGCAACCTGTTCTGCGAAAGTCGTCTTACCCTGAGTGTTAAATGAAACCTGACATGGCTCACATTTGTAGGGTCTCTCTATCACGTGAGTGCTACGGTGTAGATTTAAAGTCGAAGGACCCGCTAAAACCTTGTGACAGATATCGCAAGAGTATTTCTCCTCATCACTCCTTCTATCAACAGCAGTAAAGAATGACCGCGTCCACCTGGACTTGATCTTATCCGCCGACACATTTCCTTCGTGATTTGCCCACATTTCGTCCCCTGGAACAATTGTAGTTTTGTCAAAAGAGGGCCCGCCCTCAGCGTAGAGTGTTCCATTCCCGAAGGAATCAGGATACAACTTTGAGCACGACGATTCAGTGCAACAACACTTTGTTGCCACGTCTACTCCAGTAGTGAAGTTCATGCTTGGACTTGTGATAGTGATTGGCAAGCCAGTACCTTTCGTTAGCGATGGGCTTGGCGACATGAAGTCGTCCGATCTCGAATCCATCATCTGCCTATACAAGGTTATATTTGCATTGATCGACTGATGGTGCGCCTGCGAATATTGGGCGCCTTCCGTATTTTGAGCCTGACTAGCAGTTGCTGTAGGGTGATAATTATTTGTGATCATGGTGCCGAGGGAGAACTAGCTTATAACAAATTATCAATCAATATGATGTGGTATAATATTTGCGAGAATCTTTTGACTCCATTATTTAATTCGTTTGTTTATAGGAACTAGGCCCTCTAGGGAAATGATGGGACTGTAGACGATTCATATGGGAAATTTGTGAGTCCTTAATATTCACCAGCCGTCGAGCTCGAGTTCGAGCTCATCGCCATTTTAATATGCTTGCCCTCAAAACGCCCCTGATGCAGTAGAAGTTTCGAACGCCGTGCGTTGTCTACGTATCGGTGTTTGCAACCAAGTTGTGAGAATGCAATATCAGCGGTATGTGCAAAGTTCAGGCAGGTCAGGTGCTTTACTTCGGGAAGACCAAGTCTATTCGATACAAAGTAGTGATTTCTCGACGAGAGGGCGCACTATTCATTAATCTTAATCTGCCCTCATTTTTAAGATGGCTTCGCTTTATTCGTCTTAGCAGAGGAAGAAGAAACTTTGTTATCACCCGCCTTCTTAGTTCGAAGGCTCTGTGCTGCATTATCACCACACCCTGATGGCTCAGCTTGCCAGGAATGTATCCGGTTCCTGGCGATAAGGTTTGCAGGATATCTGATACTGTGCAATTCTATTTGGAAATTATCTTTTATTGGTGGCGAGGTTGTTTTGTTGTGACACGAGCAACGACATTCATCACGTTTATCATATCTAACCGAAGCTGAAGAATTGGACATTTGGCCACCATCGGCTGGCTCAACCTTGAACCGACTCGTACTGTCTGCGTTCCTCTTGATCACATCCCAGTCGTAGGACTTGGCGAAATTTTCAGTTCTCATGGTGGCAGAAGATACTAATGTTGATCTGTCGCACAAGTTAACATACTAAAAACAATGATCCTCCCTTCGTATACTCGACTTAACGTGCATGAGCGCTATTAAGCTTACTGTGATTTATGGCGCTAATTAACCTGTCTGCGGTGGTTCAAGTACGTTGTTGATGCTTTTTGAAATCATGAGGGCCATCTGGCCTTGAGCAGAAAGGTGTTTGTCGTCGCTTAAGGATGGGCGTTGATTTTCAGTCTGACTCAGCTAAAGTTGTGGGCTTAAATTAGTGGCAAACGGATCATATCAAAGTGAGATCTGGATTAATCATTCCGCGGAATGACCACTCTATGGTTTAGCTGTCAATTTTTCCCGAATTTCATGGACAAAGATCCTGATCAGGCATAAAGATGCGAGCACATCCGATAGCATCAGCATAACGAAAACTGCCTGCCAGTCACCCGAGTTGGAGACAAATCCGGCAAATAGTGGTCCAACGACTGCACCAATTGAACCCATTCCGTCAATTATAGCTGCTACCGTAGCCATCGCTCGACCATCCTTTACACGACAGCCTAGGTCTGCGCTGACAGCTGTTGTAATGAGACAGTATGGCCCATTTACAAGAGCGCCGACTAAGAGCTGAAGAGAAATGTTGTATAAGTTTGATATGGAACCAAAATGCTGGTACATGAACATTGACGGTATAGCTAGTATGAGCATAATCATGCAAGTTATGCCGCTAGCTTTTGATTTGTCCGAGATATGGCCCGCCAAAATGGCCCCCACTATACCTCCAACGTCGAATGGGGTCGAGAGGTATGCCGAGTCTTCGGAATTGCTTGAAGTGGAGGCTGAGATGTAGCGGGGTAACCAGTACAAGAATGTATAGCTGACCAATTTAGAGAAGAACAGGCAAAGCGAGTACTCTATGACACCGGGAATCCTCAAAGCTGTCATGAAAGAGACAGCTTTAGAAGTCTTCAAAGTTTTTGAATGCTCTCGATTTGTTGCGAGATCTTGGTTCGATTGGCAAGCGTTGCAACGATTTGATTCTGCAGTTTCCTTCGAATTAATTGAGGGAGCTAGATCGACATCCGACGGACTAGGAACTAGAAACAAAAACAGCATAAGGCCAACTGCAATCATTATCAATCCTGGAACGATGAACGATAGACCCCAATCTTTCTCGACAAAAACGCCGGCAATCACTGCGCCTAGAATATTACCTAAACTTGTATGGCTGTTCCAAAGACCATAAATAAGTCCCCTCTTGGTTGGCTCGAACCAATTGCTGACACAGGTCACTGCCACAGGCCAACCTGTTGTTTGTGTTGCACCTGTTGTCACTTGTATGATGAGATAATATGTCATTGAGTGTATGTCTAGCGAATAAGCGAGACCAAATGCAATTAGACCCAGTCCGCTTAAAACGGAACCTGATGATATGAAGTACCTAAGATTTGTTCGTTCCGCCAAGATACCGCTAGCAAACATGAACAGAGCATAGGACAGCAGGAAAGCTGAGTCGAGGATAGCTAGCAGTTGATTAGCAGTGTTGTTGTCGTCGAATGGAGCCCAATTGCAAGAAGTATCGACAGGTGCACTATAGGCTTGCGTCGTGTTCGCCGATTGACTGTGGGCCAAGTCAACAACAAGGAAGCCCTCTTGAGACAGGTCTGTAAATTGAGGCAAAATATGTTGATTGGATGGTGCAACTGAACAATTGCGATTGAGAACATTCTTGACGATAGACAAGGGTCTGCGGCCCATATGGAATGATGCGTATGCAATGTACGTCATCAAGAGAACGAGCGCCTTATGGTAGGTCCTTTTACTCTGAGAAGATCCAAATTCGAAACATGATCCAAATATTCGTATACCGATAGGTTTGTTCGAGTGTCGAGATCCGATTAAACTAGTTCTGCTGTTGTTGGCGCCAGCTGCCGTGGCGTAGATACGACTGTGAACGACCTCGCTTGGCGTCATGATTGATGTCTAGAAATCGTTTCCTTGTCTACAAATAGTGGACGGTTTCACAAATTGTTTCAACTTTCGCAGGTAGCACAGTACCTCGGATACATTGAGGACTAGCAAGCTCCGAATCGAGAACGAAGCTACAAGTGAGCAGTAAACTTACGAGCTAAAACATGGGCCATTAGGATCTCTCACATCCGATTGGTTGATATTGTGTAATTACCGTAATGCATAAATTCTGTGACGGTTTATAATTCATATTGATGAGTGGAATCTATGAGTAGTGGGGCAACTCTATCGCCCCGAAAGAAGTTAGTGAGTGCTGTTGCTATGCTCGATTGAAATTCATCGATTTATGCATGATAAGGCTTTAGATGGTATAGATTGAATGCCATAATAGGCTTTGAAGAGGCTAGGGTGGTTTAATGGATGGAAGCGGATCATCAGAGCAGAACGTAACCTATGATCATTACTTCTATTGTTAGACATTTACGATATGCGAGAAGCATTATCATTGTGACACTAACTCATCCCACAAACACAGCTGAGATACATGGACTAGCAGGTTCAGGAGCATTTTGTGGTTACAATGTTTTAATTGTGACCATACACATGCCAACCTGGTGCACTCTCTGGCTCCAAATTCCTCCGATCATGAAACTTTGGGCCACCCTATCGATCACGCAATTTTTTTCTGCATGTTAACCTGGTGTAAGCATACCCGTTGACCTTTAACAGTTGATTCAGAAATACACTGTTCTGGCGCTAGACCGTCCCTCGCTGGCGCATTTATCTGAGCCATCAGGGCTCCTCAAAACTTGGGACACAAAAGGTTTGCACGCCTAGAGCTTGTATCCGAAAGAGGCCAAATTCAAGAACTCTCTCCTTGAGGGATAATAAGTGCGATTGATTTAAAACTGCGATACCACGACAAGATGGTCAAACTAGATGACTAGACTAACTATCATGTACCAGATGTCAGGTACCTTGCTCTAGATCTGTTTCATTCAATGGCCCATTCATTCAACAGGCAAAAGCTAATTTCGTGAAGTTGAGGGATCTTCCTACATGCTCTCGGCTTCTTGGAGTTCGACCATCTGGATTCAATTTCGCGTTTCCGCTCAAATCTAATCGTGTCCGAAAGCGCCATTGAGCGATGCCCCCAAGTCCTCGAGTTTGTTCATCAGCGAACATGGACTGTTAACACAAAATAAACTTAGTGAAGCCTTAATTTTATTTCTGACGAAACAAATTGTTACCGATCTAAATAGATCCGATTTAGGTCTAGTCCTTTTCAGCGGTGACACTCATTGTTAGTTTCTGGGTCAAGTCATTCAACTTATCTATGGTGTTTTGGTACACGGGAGGTTTGACCTTCCAATGAGCTGTCAAGTAATAAGCAGGAACACCAGTCATTAGGATCACTGAACCGACTAGAGCCTCTCTTGGCTGGTTCCAGATTGGGGACACTATGAGCAGGACAGATACTATGAGATAAACTACCGGTATGAACGTGTTGACTCTTAATGGACGATGCAGTTCAGGAAATTTACGACGGAGAACGAGGACTGTGGAAACAGCAAGGGCAGCAAAGCTCGCTTCGATAAATATCAGATAATTGATCAAAGATAGGATTTCTGTGGTGATGAGGTAAAGTGTCGACATGAAACCTACAAATAGTAGACTAGGCACTGGGGTTAGTTTCTTAACGCTAATCATGTTCAACAAAGAGAATAGCTGACCTTCGCGAGCGCCTACAAATAGTATTCGTGATGATGAGAATATCAATGCGTTCAAACCACTAGTGGTTGAAAGGGCTACGGATAGAGGCATCAGGAAACTAGCAATACCTAAAGTTTGCTCGCCAAAAGTTACCGCTATCGCTTTGGACCTGAGTATATCATCTTGATCAAGCACTGCAAAATATGCTATGTTGACCAGTATGTAGATTGCAGTTATTGATGTTATTGAGATCATGATCGCTCGTGGCATATTTTTGATAGGATTCTTGATCTCTTCAGTGACGAAGTTGAGAGCGTTCCATCCAGCATAAGAGTATAACCCGGAGTAGAATGCAGTCGCTAGACCGGCTAGAGTGACACGCTTACTCGACCACATTTTTGCTTCGGTTAGCCTGTTAGATTTCCCAGCTAAGATTGTGTACAATCCGAAAGTAATCACGAGCACAAGTGCCAGCACTTTAGTCAGAGTGAAGGAGTTTTGGAGCCTGATGGACCAATCAACGCTATGGCAGTTTATCCAGACTAGTATGAGTATTATCGCAAGTGCGAACAACCTAACGGCATGATCTGGCGGTGAGCACTCTTGGTAGAAGGGTTGTAGGACATAGTTTGCAAAAGTTAGAGCTGCAATAGCATTGCTGCAGGGCAATATGATGAGCATCGTTACCCATAAATAGAGGTATGAAAGGCAAGGCCCGTAAGCTAGTTTGATGTAGGAATAGTCGCCGCCTGAGTCAGAAATCGAGGTGCCTAGCTCGGCCATACACAAAGCACCCATGAGTGACAACAGTCCGCATAATGCCCATACTATTAGTGCTACTCCAATCGAACCAGCCGCTAGAAAGACGCCAGTCGGCGATATGAATATGCCTGACCCGACAATAACGCCAATGATAATCGCGACACCATTCCAAAGACCAATCTTCCTCTCAAGTTTAACAGGAGTGGCTCGATCGAGATTCGCATTGAGACAGCCTGGCTCAGGTTCCCGGCCTTCTTCAGATTTTCTATCGGTGATGTCAATCGCACGGTGATTTAGTTGGGAGTCGTCTCTAGCCATGGATGCTGACTAGCTCTCTCTTCACTAGGTTAAATAATTGTGGTCGGCTATATCTTTTTTGGACCCGAAAGTTTAGAAAAACATGGAGTTTTGGGTAAGCTTTAGGGTAAAGTGCTGGTAGAGGTCGGAGATGATTCCATCAATAGCGACACGACGGAGGCAGCCTAAAAGCCAATTTCGTTAAAGATTATCGAGTTGAGATGGCGAATAGCGGGCGACGACTAGGCGAGTATCTAGTACCCAGGATTATGTATTAATATTACATGATTGTCGCGCCGCGATAGCAAATCGCTTGATGCAACCATGCTGCCCCTTGTAAATTTGAGCAGACTCACTTAATGGTTTCAGCACTTGGTACTATCATTGTTGACTCAGGGGTAACCATACGGGGGGATTGGTTAGATTCCACATGAGATCCAGCTAGCTGAGCCTCCATCTCGAGTGAGTGCTTGTAACAAAGCCGGGCATCGAGATCGTGGCGATTTTGTAAGACGGCGTACGGGTGTGCTACAATATGGTTAAGATATCTGCAACCAAAATGGTTTAGGCCATGTGTTTGTCACGGCGATGCTCAAATTTCAAAAGTTCCGCCAGATTGCGTATCTTCTTTATGTTGGATATAGAGCATTAGTATCCTTGTTCGGGTCCACGCACTCTCTGAGCGCCAGATGAACTGTGTTAGTTTGAAAACAAAATACGCACAAATTTCAGTTTGTGCGACTGAAAAGTGGCCTAGCACAGGCGGAGACAAAGCTCGCGATCGTCACAGTCTAGCGCTGCTGCCGGCGGCAATGTTGGCCTAACACCATTCCAAAACACTGAACCGTCCTCCGGCCTAGCCTAAATTGTGTGCTTTTCCTAGCGCGAACTGTAGTAGCGCATGCGCCCCTTCGTAGGGTAGAGTGCGCTGCAGTCCCTGCTCTGCGGCCTTGAGAGCCTATCGACTGGCTGGGCTCAATCTGCGCTTGCAAAAGCGAACACAGAGAGGCAAATGTTGTGAGAGGAGGGGAAGATATTCAGGCACTGCGGCTGAAGATGATTCAGTATCAAGCGTAGTGATTTTATGCCGAAAATATCCAATTCAGCCCTAAAGGTGGTGATGTTGGTGTGCTTTCCCTATTGAGCAAACGGCGATTTCACCAAGTTTTCAGCTTGGGAACACATCAAACTGTGACTCCCCCGATCAGACAAATATCATATCAATTATCGTCTATCCTTATTCCTACCGCAGCCATCTATTAAATCAAATACTGTACTATCAAACTCTTAGGCTACTTATAATATCAATCAACAGCCGCCACCATGAATATAGTTCGACCCGAGTTTATTATTGGCACCAAATATCGCCTCATGCGAAAAATTGGCTCGGGCTCGTTTGGCGATATTTACCTGGGCATGAATATGTCCTCTGGCGAAGAAGTTGCCATTAAAATGGAATCCATCAAAGCTAGACATCCGCAACTATTGTATGAATCGAAACTTTACAAGCTGCTTGCAGGTGGAATGGGTATACCCCATTGTAGGTGGTATGGAACTGAGAAGGATTTCAATATTCTTGTAATGGATTTACTTGGTCCATCTTTAGAAGATTTATTCAATTTTTGTTCTCGCCGTTTCTCCTCGAAAACTGTTCTTATGCTAGCCGACCAAATGATTGGACGCATTGAATTCGTACATAGCAAACATTTTATTCACCGAGACATTAAGCCAGATAATTTCTTAATGGGTATAGGACGACATTGCAATAAGTTGTTCATCATCGACTTTGGTTTGGCCAAAAAGTATAGGGACTCGCGTACAAGGACACATATACATTACAGGGAAGATAAAAACTTGACTGGAACAGCGCGCTATGCTTCAATAAATGCCCATCTAGGTATCGAACAAAGCCGCCGAGATGATATGGAAAGTCTGGGCTATGTTCTGATGTATTTCAATAAGGGAGCTTTGCCATGGCAAGGCCTCAAAGCTGCTACCAAGAAACAAAAATATGAGAAGATTTCAGAAAAGAAAATGTCGACTCCAGTCGATGTTCTATGTAAAGGTTTTCCAGCAGAGTTTTCGATGTACTTGAATTATTGCCGTGGACTTAGATTCGAAGAGACCCCCGACTACATATATTTACGTCAACTGTTTCGTATACTCTTCCGCACATCTAGCTACCAATACGATTACATATTTGACTGGACATTGCTTAAACAGAAACAAGCAAACCCTCAGCCGAGTACAGTTTCAGCTCCTTCGAACCCCTGTTTAGATCCCTCAACAAGCAGGATGAACTAGTTTCGTCTTTTATAAATAAGTAAATATATATATATATATATATGTATGTAAAGCATCTACCTGAACAAATAATATGAATAAACTACATATGTTGTGAATTCACAATGTTTTACGCTCTTGCGTACGTCTCTATTGCAACGAATATGATAACAGAAGAGCAATTTAAGACCATTGGCGAGGGCGAGTGATGTCGCACGTAATTAGGATTCTTCCTCTGGTATTCCTCGATCATCGTAGGGCTCCTCCTCCTCCTCAGGCACATCCCACCTGTAACTGTCTCGATGCAGTAGTTCCTTCTTACGCCTTATCTTTGAAAGGTATTCTCTCTTTTTCTTTTGGCTCACTAGAAATTTTTGCATCTGCTGTAATCTACTTACAGGATCGAGACCCTCTTCATAAGATGTTGTTCCGATCGGGCGCAAATTGAAGGGATCTGTCGAGACCACTGTAGTGGAATCGGGTGTTATGCGTGCAGATTGTGCACGGCCGCGTCCCAGCTTACTGGCGACCTCATCATAGAGAGACGGATAGTCAAGTCCGAGGGTATTGTTGGTCATATCATGTGGGGCAGAGAACCTACCATCCGCCTCGTTGCGACAGCTCTTATAATTTTTCCTTTCGGAGATGTTGAGCATATTATCTGAGCTGAGGTTGGCCAAATCATGTGAATCATCTGGATCAGTACGACAAGTTTGTAAAGCTGCTTCTAGGTTACGATCTAGTTCACGGATTTCATCATAAACAAAGTGCACCGAGGGCGTCCTTCCTATGAGCTGACGTTCGGTTATTCCGCGCCGTAGCCTGGAAGTCAATTTTTCAAGTTCATCATGTAATTGCATGCTGAATTCTTTGTCAGTTGAGTAGAAGATGCTAACTCCTTTATTCCAGGCTTTAGTTTCAATGCTCGTAATGGTGACTCCAAGATCAGACAACTCCTTCTCCACGCTGTTCGATAGGATGTCAGAGATTATTTCGGTAAAGTGACGGTTCATAACTATTTGTCTTCTCGTGACGAATCCTGTCCTAACTCCTACGTTAGCTAGGAATTTTGGCTGACCATCGATCTCACAAGATCTAGTATTAGTTTCGCGTTGTCTGATCCGGTGTTTGGTGTTATCCCAAAGGCCAAAAATTTTCATCATTTGGCCAGTCACCTTGCGTGTCATGGGTGTGGGTCTAAGAATTATCCGAGCTTTGCCCATATTTTCTTTTGCTAGATGAATCGGTAGCCAAAATCAGTTATGATCGCTCTCAAGGGTTTCAGTCATTCATCAACGACGAGGACCACAACTTTCGCCTTGAAAATTTGTTTTCATTTATTTTCCAGTGTTGGGATTCAAATTGAAAAAAGAGAACGAGCTTGATGAGATTCGAACTAAACCAAGAGCATCGCACGGGGCTTTATTTCTCTCGTTCATTCTGTCGACGAATATAGTCCGAGAACTCAAGAACAGTCACAATGCAATTAAGGTCTGGGTATGCCTCCTTGATACCGTCGTCGATTTATTCACTCTAACCCACAACAGGTTCATCATAGTGCTCATTTTCTATCCTCAAGTTCGAACCTTGCCTGCCGAAAGAGGCTAGTCTGTTCCCTTCAAGATTTATGGATTTCGATTGGTGCATCTTCATGCCTTCCTGTCGAGCTCTCGGAGTTCCCTCATGAGCAGCTGCTAGATTCTGATAGTCAATTTCCTGGCTTTGAGCCGAATTTGAGTGAAATTTCTTTATATTAGCATAAGACTTAGTCTTGGTTATTTTGTTCCTATTGCTGACGCTGAGAACGGATTGATTGTCTGTCCGAGGATTTTCCGGAAGACAGTTACCTTGGGGTTTACTGTCGTGTAAACTCATGGCTAATGAGCACAAATGATGATCGAGAAACGAACTACACTGTCCGCTATAGAGATTCAGCTCTTCGTAAATTTGTTTAACATTTGGACGATTTGTAGGTATATCACTTAGGCATTTGCACATGGTTTTATAAATCCCGTTTGGACAAAGGAGAGGTTGGGGAGGCATAAGATTTGATCTTACGGCGTCAATAATCTGCTTACTCGAGTAGCCAAAGTATGCAATTTCCCCCAAGCTAAAAAGTTCGTACAGGAGACAACCGAACGACCAGACATCGGTTTGAACATTGAATTTGTTGAACAGTATAGATTCTAGTGGAATCCAGCTCAAAGGTAAGAGTTGACCTTCAGATGGGCGAGAATCTATCATGTAGTAATCGAGTAAATACTTTGGACGGATCATGGAATTGAGGTTTTGCGTTTTCGAATCGCTCGAGTCAAGCAGAAGCTCGATGTTGAAGCTTGCAAGTTTAACGAGCATTTTTGTTGGATCTAAGAAGCAGTTGCGACACGCTAAATCCTTGTAAATCACTCCTCTATCATGTAAATAGTCAATCGCTAGTGCTATCTGCTTTGCGAGGCAGCTCAGGTTCCCCTTCGTTCCAAGATCGCTACCTGGCTCGCTGCTTATGAGCGAGTCCCTGTTTTGTTGCCTCAACCATTCGGTGAGGTCAACTAACTGTGCTAGATCGAAGACCAGAGAGTAAGACAGCTTGTCGAGTGTAGCCTCATCCAATAATTGAGTGATCCCGATCAATTTCAATATATTCAGATGATTCAAATTGCGCAACCTGAGTTTAGCGGGCTCAAAGATTGCCGAGTCAATCGAGGCATTCTGTTTAAGGGACAAAACTGCTACCTGAGTTCCAATGTATCCAAGGGAGGCATCTTTCTCTCCAGGTGAAGTAGGATGAGCCTTTTGTATGTAAGCTAATTGGACCTGGCTATATTTACCCTCATAGATGAGCTGCTGGTTGACGGCGATTGTGACACTCGATGAATCCAATCTGGGCATATCATCCCCGCAAAGGCCTTGCTCGCTTTCCTCCTTAGAACGAGTTGTTTTGTTATCGTTAGTCGAATTGCTGCCCAAGCTACTAGCTGCTCTGGATGTAGAGGAGATCAAGCTGATGCTTTTGTGACAGTTGGCTGGATATGGTGAGGGTGAAGGCTCTGGGTTTAGAGTCATCAAATCCGCCAATCGTTTGATCGTACTCGACTCACACAGCCTATTCGCGGTTGCCGAGCGTTGACTTTTAGCAGCACCTTGGCCACGTATATGACAGCGTAGAGTGGCAAAAGTGGGGCCCACTTGGGTCAAGGATCTACCAACGCCAAGCAAATCTGGCGGAGTGTCGAGAGACTTGTCGTTCAGAATTTGGCTCGTCACCCTGTAGGCACCCGAGCGAGGTTCCACATCAGCACTGGTTGATGAACTGAACGAGGAATCTAACTTCAATGATTCGTTCGATTTCGGACTGAATGATTGAGTCTGACCATCACTCCAATCAAGGTCGTCCACGATTTCAAACACGTCCTCGTCTATGCATTTGCTGCAAGATTTACTTTTTGCCTTTCCAAACTTCTGCGAGCTAAATCTACTGCGCGATCCCAGTATCTTGTTGATTCGGGATAGATTGCCTACCCGCGCCCTCAAATGAAGCGAAGTGTATCGAAATCTCTTGAACGATCTGATTAATGTGGCAATCAAGCATGAAAGAATGACCAGGACGCCTAGAGGGGGGGCCACAATATAAAGCCATAGGTAGTCAGAACAGGCGGGAACGGAACACTGGTGCTTGACATACCTCGCTATAATGGACTGCGAGCTAGTGCTAGAATTTGACGTCAGATAGTCTGGTCCTCGAATAAGAATTGGAGGAATATCATCGGCTTCATCTAGTTCATGATTGTATAGTACGAAGCACCATGGACCTTGTGGATCCCCGGTCGGATTTCTGCAATGATCATGATTATTCTTCCCCATCCAATACTTTAGCGCTCGAGAATCACTCTTCAAGCTGCGACCAACTTGGAGCCAATTCAAGCAATGACGCCTATCGGAGCTGGTGGACAAAATTCCCTGATAGTGTTCGCCATTTCCGGTGTAGCAACTAAGCTCAGGCACTATTTTATGCACCAGGTTTGATAGACGAACTCGGGTAGAATCTAGCGGAACCCCAAGATAATTATTCGATGCCCCTTGCCGATCATCATTATTATCATGGGCAAAACTTTCTCTCTTCGAGTCGAACGCCAGATTAGATCGTTGGTTGTTTGGGGCATCCCTAGTGAACGATAGTTCATTATTTGAATCAAGGTCCAGCTCATCCATCGATCGCCCATCGTTTGGTGTAGCAGATAAATCTGAATTGATAAGTTGATGCTGGTTATCGAGCTCGTCTAGTGATCGCCAATGTTGTTGTTGCTTCTGTTCCTCGTCGTCTTCGTTTGTAAGCTGCTGGTGATGGCCGTTAATGAATCCGCTTCTCACTGCTTCCGACTTGTAAAGATCCTCGTCGTCCTCGAATTGATTTAGCGAGAGCTGCTTATCCCTACCCTTGTAATCACCATTATCTCGGCCTATCTTGTTTCCGAGTGGCAAACTTTCGCTCGAGTCTACTTGTGCACCGGACTGGCCAGCTTTGGTAGGCTCGTCGTCGTTGCTTGTTGTTGTTGGTTTTAGTCTTTGGAATAGAATCAGTCGAGTGGGCGAGGGCGTATTTGGAGTCATTAGTTGGATGGTCCTCCTTTCTTTGATTAGTTCGAGGCGAGACACACAGAGGAGGGGGCGCAACAAGATCTCTGGAACTAAGAGCTATTGTCTCATCACATTCCATTCCAAATTTGCACCTCAAACTAGCTCTGATTTTCGCAAGCCATTGTAAACAAATCGAATTAATCACGGTCAGTGATTTATGGTATCTCAATAATACAACGCAGGAGCATGCGGCAACAAAGTCAAATATAGCCAAGTTTAGGCTTATTATTGGCCTTGAAGGATCCATATACAACCTGCTACAGAGGACCTCAATCTAAGTCAAGTTATCATTTTCTTATAGAGGAGAGGCTGGGATTACGTTTGATTGATTGGTTAGCGAGCAAGCTCTGTAAGCTGCAGCTGTTTGGAGCAAACATACGAGCCTCATGTCAACTTGACTCTATCGAACCACAGTCAGGACTTTTCTGGCTTTGCCAGCAATAAGAAAGCCTACACATTTCGGTATCTCAAGCCGGTCTTTCTCTCGCCATCTAAGGCGCCCTTTAGCGATCGAATTCATCGTACGAGTTAGCTGATACAGGAAGTATTCGAGCGCTTTTATGGCGCCGACAGACATCTAAGGGCTGTTGGTCAAATCGCTTCGAGCACGCTTAGAACGATCCCTCACCTTATCCATGGACGGCGCATTAGCAAGTTTTGCAGAAAAATCTGCTGCTAAGCTATGTGTCTCTCTGGAGCAGAATTTGGGAGCCAGGAATTAGGGCGTTTTAGTGTTGGTATCAACCGCCAACCACTCAGATATCCGGTTAACCTTGCATTCTGGTGGACACACACAATGAATTATTATTAAACTGCGAGCTTAAATGATCCTGCGAAATGAGATCGTTTTCAAACTTCCAAAAAAACTAATCAATGGCTGACCAAGGGAATGGACTGCGGGCCAGCTTAGCCTATTAGATTGTCCTTGTGAGGCGAGCTCACAAAGAGCAAAGCTGTGATAATAGCGGAGTCTTCTATCCTTCTAGCCGACAAGCTGTCCCCATGATCATGCTCGAGTGTCCATTGTACTTTCCGCGATATAATGATATAACTCGGAGCATCTAGGACGCAGCTTCCGCCCATTCGCAACCAAGCGTCCGGTTCTTTTCTCGGGAAGGCATTAGAGATTTCGAGTTCAGTTAGACCGGCCAGTAGTGGCTGCAATAATGACAAAAAACATCCCCCCATTCAATTTGAGTATACGCAGGATTTACTTTCCGCTGCATCTACTGGCTAGATTGTGGCAGCGTTGTAGCAAACAGTGACGTAATCACTCCATCAGCCCATTCGGACGATGAAGGAAGCTAGTTTAGCTCGCTTTGTGTTAACTTCGCAAGCGATTGTAGAGGAGAATTTCAATTAGGTGGACTTAAACAGTGTATATTTAGAACTTTCGCCTGGAATCGGACCCAAAACGGATTGTTGGATTACGTAAACATATGCATCCACGATGAGTGTCTTGCGCATCCAGGCGGCTAACAGAGTTCGGATTGTCTGAGGAACCCTCTTTGGTGAATAAATTGATGTGGAATCGATCTACTTACATCAACAAATTTGCCCTATTAGACTCGAGTGTTTGTTCAACCTTGGTGAAGCCAACTGTTTTATTCAAGGCCTCGTCAGATGACTGCGCTACGTCTTGATTAGTCTCCTTGAACGAGGCTCTAGCGACGCACCTGTATTGGCCGGAGTCGGTTGTTTTCAATTGGTTCACCTTCAAACGAGATGTCAACTTAAGCTGATTACTGTTTAAGGTGTTCTTGATTTCAACTCTTGACTTGAGTTTCTTATCGAACTTCAAGCTGACGTTGCTCTTTAGCTCAATGTTAGTGATCACTATTGGCTCATTTGCTTTCATCATCAGTTCGCTCAACTTTTGCTCGTCTTTCAGCCAATCTATCGATAGAGCAACATTTGTCGGCCATCTCACCTGACGAGCCCTTACAATATCAGAGTCAGGTGTTGGAAGCGAGGCATTTATTGCCAGAGATGAGTTTGTCTTGAATTTTGATTTTGACAAGCTGAGGGTTGAGTTTGAGAGAGTTAATTTAACCTGACATTTTAGGATTTGTTGCTGTGAACTGAGTTTGATTATTGTTGAGTTGTCGAGTTCATACTGAAACTTGAGCTCAAACTTGGAAGACTTTGAGCTGTTTCCTCCGTTGATTGCAGCCACTTGATAGAGGATGTTGCAAATTAAAATTGCAACTAAAGCCCCTCGGACCAACATGCTGATCCTTTATCTCGCTTGCCCCTACTGTACGGGTGGTCTTGCCCAATCTAGCTTCGCCGCCCGAAGCAAATTAAATCAAGCTCATCCTTGGTGTTGGACCCAAATCAGGTACCAGAAGGATGCCAGTGGTCACAGACCATTGGGAATTCACGAAACCATCAGCAATTCTAGCCGAGTGCGCATGCACAGCGACCCTATGTGCGCACTCGCGAATGACTCAACCTGGCCGCGGCTCCTTCTTATGGGCCGGCCATCAACTAAGCGGCCGATGAGTCACAATGAGTCACATGTCTTACTATTGGAGCTGATGCTGGTGCAGCTTCGATATGGCCCAACAGACAATTGGCTTCTCTCACATATAATCCTCTCCAATATCGGGGGTCGCGCGAGTGAACACCTCGCGCAAAAGCTATCTGCAATGCTATATGTCTAACTTGTCCCCTCCCGCCCCCTTTCACTTTTCCATTCAAAATCGCTGGTCATCTGATGGCCGCTGGCAAGGGGAGCGAGAGTTGATATTGCTTCAAACACTTTGTTTGTCAATCCTCGTTTAATATAACGACGTTCGCTGACTCATCGACGATTTGAAGACTCTCAAATACGTGCGGCTCGCTGCGCTGTGGAAGCCCAAACTAGACATAAGTCCCGCACGATCAGTGTGCCTTTAAGGATTATGAGAATCTTCCGCGCTATTTCAATAAAAGGCACTGATACTGTCTAGGACTGAACGAACTCGGTGGCGGCCATTCTTGAATTGCAATAACAGTTATGGGAATCTGTCATATCCACACTGCTCGCGCTCTCTAATTTAAGGTGGAACCATCGAACCTGCCAAAGATGGCTTCATTTGATTGGTATATACAATTCATACTGGCTATTTCATTTGGGTCCAAAGACCAATAGTCTCACCATCCTCTCGACCAAATGAACTGGGACAGCAGTGCCGAAGGGGGCCAAATTCATTCGGTTGACCATTCTAATGGCGAAATCAATTGTTCCACTCGTCAGTTGACAACCGACAACAAATTTCATGTTTCTTGCGCTGACGCAACTTTGGCCGCAGAATCATGATGAGGTTCAAGAGGTGAGCTGGAACTCTAGTGTCAGGTCGATGTTCGTTAGCTTCGTCACTGGTCACGATGGAGCATAGCAAGCTCATCCCCCCCCCCCAGGGTCGAAGTGATGCGAGGCTGGAAGGTTGCGAGACACGCGCATTCATGTACCAACGACTGAAATAAATACAGATTCACTCATGCCGTATGCACCCACGGCAGAGCCGAATGGATAGTGCCAGTGGCTAGGAAGTTTCAGGCTGAAACATAAACCATCTAATTGAACGGCACGACTATAATTAAACTGAGCCAACGAAGACTGAATCATGCCCATTTGTTAGATTGTTCAAATCCGGCAATCTCATTGTTTATTATCATAGAAATTTAAATCATGTCGCAATCACCGGCTAATCAGCACTCAAACTTGGCCGTCAGTGAATACTCCCCAGGAATATACTTTGGCGATGACTCAGGCCCCTACAAGCTGGAACTCTTGTTTTCGAACGATGTCATTCAGTACAAATGTAGCTGTGGAAATTTCAGAGGCCTCTATAACACTTATCTCTGCCGACATTGTATGGCCCTAAGATGCCGGAGCTGTGTGGTACAAGAGGTTGACTCACAATATTGCCAGCATTGTCTAGAATACATCCCCACCGTTGACCCAAAATTTCAAATGAACAAATGTGCTTCATGTTATCAATGTCCATCTTGTCAGCATCTGTTATCAACTTCCATCCTGTCAATAGCACCTCAGATCAGTGATCAAACAAAAGACGAAGCAGTGAAGAAGACATGCCAATTGACATGCGAGTTTTGCCGATGGTGCTCGGATACATTCGTCGTCGAGGGATCTAAGACTCTCGACAATCTGGCCGATATTGAAGTTCAGAACTCCACCAGAATATCAGAGTTGATGTCATATTATAAAGCTATATCTCACAAGGAAAAGACTGACAAAAAGAAGCGTCGTTTCCACTCGCGCAGTGGAAATACGATGGATCTGCTGAAAAAGTACGGAATTGATAATACACTTTCGCCCAAATTATTCGAGAGCCTTCGTGCCCGCACCAACTTCCATGACAAGACAGCTTCAACGACAAAATACAATCTTGAGCCCAAAACCAGCGAAGATCTTGCCATAGAGGAGTTTAAACCTGCTGAGGCAATAGAATCATCTGAGCTCAGAAAGCTCGATGTGAGCTATCACTATAGCAAAGACTTCAGTCTAGGTGATAGGAGTTGCATAGAGCAAAGATTAGCCCAAGTGGAGATTCAACCTGAAAGAGTTATCGATTTCAAGCCCATCAGCAAGTCCTTGTCGGTAAAAAGATCTCTGCGATGCAAAGAATGTGAGCGCAATCTCTGCCGTAGTGAGTATAGTCCGGTATCGATACGATTTAAGATACAATCTGCTGCCTACTATCACATACCTGAATTAAAAATTAGGAGCGATAAGTATCCGATCAAGTTGATTTGTGGCGAGTACAATATCGTCGAATTCACAGCACAAAACCAAACATTAGCCAATGTGAGGCTAAAGCTAGATAATTTGACTGGGAAAAACGACTTGTATGATTTGGTCCTGCCTCAATCTGAGTTGAGTCTGGGTCCAAAGGATGATACTATAGATTATGAGCATGTGCCGCTGAACATCAGACCACTGAATGAGGAGACACAGATAACTTTTCAGAGTGCCTTCAAAGTAGGCTTTTACCTCAAGGTTAGGCCCAGAGTCAAGGCAGAAATGTTGAAGATTACGTTCGCCTTGACGCACGACATTCTACTTTTACAAAATCCACGCGAGAGTGATAAAACCGAGAGAATATCTCACCTCGTTCAAGCAAAGCTTGGGCCTGTCGAATAGAGAGTGTAGCAATAAACTTAATAGACATTCCCCTCATAGAACCTTAGATATATCTTCAATTAACAACCATAGTTTATTATCTTGAAGGTTCGGCCTCTTTGCGGGCGGGCCGCAAAAGAGAATCTCTATTTCTTCCGTTCTATAAATTACCACTTGCGCTAGCTGGCAATTTGAGTTCATCAACAGGTAAACATTTTTTTAGATCATCCATGTTCTCTACGAACCGCAACTTCTTGCTGAATTTAGCGCTGATGAATGGCCTACACATTATTACAATTGTCTTGAGCCAGAAAGTTGGCTTGACTAAGTAGAGAATTTTGAGGTTCTTACGTAATTTCCTATCGATCATCTGGTAACACCGCTTCATCCATGTAAATGTGGGCAGATTATTTTGATGTAGGTCTTCACCATTGGCCATGGATGAACCATTAGATGAGCTCATAGACGATGATAACCTCGATGATATACTGTAAGATAAGCTGGACGGATTAGCGTTGTGCAGATAGATGAGGATGTAATCATCAGCTATCAGCTCGTGGAGTGACGATAGAACATAGAGAAATAGATGGTCCATCACATAGTTATAATCACGTCTGGAGCGATCAGGAAGGTAGCATGCGGAGAATACAATTATAGCAGGAGCCGGCTCACCCGGTTTTGGCGGCGGGGCGCTAGGGTCAAAGTGGTGACAATAGCCAGCATGAGAGATTACTCTCTTATATGGCTCGATTACCTTGAGGTCTATATGTGCGATCTCAGCCGGCTGATTCAGGGGGCTTGGAGTAAGAGCGGACTTTCGGTGCGGATCAGAGTTACTGGCATGATCGCTGCCTTCGTCTTGCTTAGATTGCACCAGTTCAGTAAGGTTGGCTTCCGAACCCTCTCCCTCGGTCGTGTGATCATTGACTGCGACTGATTTCTTCTGCGACGTGTATATGAAAGACTCTGGTCCGAATGAATCAAAGTCTAGCTCGATGGTCGATGGATGCAGCGCTGAATCCTCCTCCTCTGTACTGTTAGCGTCATTGCCTCGTTTGTCCGTTTTGCGATCATGGTGTATGTCATCATCTTCCCTCTCCCAGTGTCCAACGAAGGAGTCTTCGATGTAGGATTCGTAGAACGGTTCGGCCTGCTTTCTAAGTTTGCTATTGGGATTGCTGTTACTGTTATTGTTGGAGAAGGGAGGCGTTGGATTTGCATTGTTTATCGTGGATATAATACTTGGGGTCATTCCGCTATGATACTGTTGAGAAATGTGGCGGCTTCTGTCATCGGTGACACTCGAATCTTCGTTTGCCGACATTGCATAAATGCTATAGAGCTGAGAGTAAAGCGCAGCTTATTATCGCCTATCAAGCTGGAGGCAAAAACATGGTGCTAAAGAAATCGCTATCTATACATTCTAGGCCATTTCGTCCAGAAACAGAAAAAAAAACCTTGAATTATTATGCTGTACTTCTTGGTTGAACCGAACTAACCTCGACAAGATTTGTGATGAGGCTAAAAGGATTCACGAATTCATTGTCAAAAAATGGTGTGAAGGCTGAACATTGATGAAGACTGAATATTAAGCAGGGATGACTGTGTCTTGTGGTATCACACTTATTCCGGTTCGATTCTATTCATAATGGAAAGCGAATAAGTTATGCGCGAGTATGGCCTGTTGGTCATGATTTCCTCTGGCATCATTGAAGGTTCCTTAGATTTGAACCTTAAGACAGTATTTAACCTGAATGTCTGTCTGACGGCAAATTTTCGGTAGAAAACTTTACATTAACATCTACGGAGAAGCCAAGAACAGATACACTCTACGTCGCACTGACTCGACGCAGTTTTGTCCCGCGGTTCATCGCGACTCGCGAGAGTGGGCGAACTACAGCCATTTATGGTTGGTTTGAATAAAAATAACTCGAGTAAAATGGACTATCTCTCAAAACAAAACTTTGGGTTTTCTCTCAGGTGCCCACTATTAAGAAGTCAAATTTACTAAAATCCCTGAAGGACGTAGAAAGTGAGGAAAAGCACGTTGCAGCTCTTCTCTTGGAACAAAGTTTAATTCTGGTTTGAAAAGGCCAAAGGTGACACTATAACCTCTCAAGATCATCGAGCGAATCTTCCAAATTTTATTCAACCTCACGAAATAACCAAGGAATATCCCATACGCTATGAGTTCGGAGAGCAATAATGGCAAGGGAGACGTGCCAGCTGTTCAGTCAAAACCTGATGTGGATTTAGATCCATGTGATTTGGACAAGAACCCAATTCAGTATGCAACCTATGACGGGAAGCTCGTTACAGAATCACACGACAAGGCTTATATGGAACTAACCTTGAGAGGTGCTAAGCATGGTGATCTCGTCAAGAGAATACTGAGGCAAAGAATTGAGGCCCGAGCTAAAGAGTTCCCTCGGTGGCCGGCAAGTGTATGCGGAGGTGTGAGGTCAATGTGGATTGAGAGCAAATTTTTGTATGATCGTGAACGACTCGGACCCGACTTTGATGATGACTGGCGCTCATACAGGGCTAGGTATTTACATTCTCTGGAACTCGATCCAAGAGAACCGGTTCATGTTCCTGAATACGAAAAGTCGCTGATCAATCCGATCCGCAGATTTTACATGAAAGGCGGAGATTGGCTCGAGCAGAAACTGATCAGAAGATTCGTGCCTCATCCGCTCGAGTCAGCAATTTATCGCGTAAATATAACCCGAGGTATCATGGTTTACTTCGCGTTCATAGGCATCTACTACTACGTGCGATTCCACGAACGCGCTTGGGATGCATCAACTGGAATCGATATCTACAAAGCGTCCCCCGTCATATATCCGGGACATCCTGACTACCCCTTCAAAGAGTATCATACTGAGCCAGGACACTTCTATGATAGGAACTTCAGTCGTAGAAAGATCTATAGGGATTTGAGAGATTACGAGGATACGACTGTCGTTATCTAGATATATTGCCTCGAGGGTTGTTATGTTTGGAGTGAAACTATTCAATTATGATGATTAAAACAAACTTAGTTTATCGAATTTTGAAATGTTTCAGCGGCGTTTGCTTCTGTTAGAGGAGTGTGATGACGAGGAGGCATACTTGTTCCTATCGGATCCATGCTTAGCACCAGCACCGCTACTACTACTACTACTACTATGTCGATGGCTACCTCTCTCACTCTGCGAATGTTTGTCACGACTACTTGACGAAGAATCTCTCAATCTTGGCTCCATAATCGACGGATCAAACGGGAGCGGATTAATCCTGTGTGGGTATTGGACAGTGTTGCTGAATTGCTGATTTCCAAGATAGGGCGTCTGCTGTGAGTCAGCTCGTAAATGTTGCTTACCACCTGCTCCCTGTTGCATGGCTGATGCGACCATGGGAATCAGACCACCAGCGACTGTTGCACCAGCGGTGTTGCTCGAGTCGTCGTAATCACTCAAATCCATATCTGCCGTATCATGGTTCTCTTGACTCGCAGGATTGATGCTTTGATGGGCGTTAGACGGTATGAGAGGCGGTGGAGGGAATCGCATCATGGCCATGATGGGAGGTGCTGCAGCAATAGATGTTGGCGGTGGTGGCGGTGGCTGCTGAGTATAGTATCCTGGTAATGGCTTGATATTGTTGTTGTTAGATGGTGGTGCTGACCCTGCCTGAGTAAGATTTGGAAAAGTTTTCAAGAACTCAGATAATCTTCGATCAAGACTACTGCGATTCTCTAAGTTTTCAGATGGTAAGGGTATATCTAGCTCTGAGCTCTTTTGAGAAGATTGTAGAGAGCTCTCAGCAGGGACGATCGGATCGGTTACTGGTAGAGATTTCTGGGGCTGAGCTGAGGTTGGTGATGATGTATTGGAGCTAGATCTCTTGCTAGGGCCCCTTAGATCGAGCGATTCTGGTGCGTATTTTTTCGCTGTTTGATAGGCAAGTTTGGCACGCGTTTGTTTTTTATCGTAAATTGCCTTAGATTTTTCGAGCATGTCTATAAGATCTCGTCTGTAGGCTAATTCGTTTTCTTTAGCCTTTATAAGCGCTTCTAGGGTTTTGGTTGCCTCATCATAGTTGTCTAGAAGTTGATCCCGACGCAGGTCTTTAGTACCAACATGGCCTGGTTGGATTTCGGCTATGGTTGATTCGAATAACTTGAATATCTCCATTTTCTAGAGAAATTTACCATCCATCCGCGATTACACTAGAATTATAGCCATAGCGAACGTTTCGGTGCCATTTGAGGTGAATTAGAGGTTGTATATTGGTCTTACCGACGATGGAAGGTTATAAATTAGAAGCATAAGCGCTATTTTCTTGGAAGCTAGCAGCACATCGTTCCCGCAGGCGCAATGGGTAAATCCCTGAGATTGTGCCCCCCAGATCTAGGGTATTCTATACCCACGCTCTCTCCTCCTCGAGCAATGCCTCACTCATCATGACGACGATAGACATTGCCGAATCATCAATGAGGAGCGCTTAGAGATTGTTTCTTCGATCATTGCTCCAACGAAGCCACCAATAACACTGAGAGCAGGCATATGGAACCGCAGAGCTCTAGTATGAAAATGACAAGGTCCCCGCCACCATCTCGTAACGGGTTGTTCTTGCACGTGCAAATACAGGTCATGGCCAGGTAAGCTCCTATGAGGTTCAAGCAGCCTACTATAGCGATTGACGTGTAGAATGCGCATCCAGTCAGACCTCTACGAGCTGCTCTGGCCTTCTCGATGCAACTGTATATGCCCACGAAGAGGCCAGTTATGGTGCCAACCAAGGCAAAAATCTTGACCCAGAAGAGCCCAGTCAAGTTGTTATAACAGACGTTGGTCATAAGAAAGATCCAAAGTCCAAGGAACGTTACGCTCGATGCAAGGCCAAAGCAGAGTTCGAATCTAACGCCAGTTCTCGCCGAAACATGCCTAGATGGGAGAGGAGGAGGAGTTTTGATTAAGATGAGACCTCGCAATGAATTCAACTCAGACAATTACTGCGACTTACAACGCATCATTGTCGACCGACTCCTGTTGTTGTGCGGGTTGTAGTGCGGGTTGTTGTCCTTGTTGTTGCTGTTGCTTTTTCTGAGGTGATGTCTGGAACTGTTTCGACTGCTTCAGGCCCTTGCCGAATGAAGGTACCACTTTTCCAGGAGTATCTTTCATATTGACAGAATGCTCAGATGCGGGTACTGAACTTCCTGTTGAGGGAGCTGCACTACCGGGCGTAGTAGCTGACCCGGCACCATTACTGGGAATTGTTACACCAGACGGGGGATTGGTAGTTCCCGACGCTGCCGGGCTCCCGGACCATGGGGTCGATTGGCCCCCAGAGCTTGGACTCAGTACCTTAGATGAGCCTGCATCAGAGCTTGGCACCATTGATTGCTTTGCCCCATCATTGATAGCCGAAAGCTCCTTGAAGTTGACGGAATTGTTTTTCAGGACGAAATCAGCATTCTGCACGTTCGGGTCGTTTACAGGTATTGTCCCAATAGAATTGATAGCCATAGAATTGATAGCGCTCGCATCCTTTGTACTAGCGACTTTAGTTCTATCAAACGCTTTGCTCAAAGAGGAGCTTCTTTGAGTCCTCTGCTTGGTGAAAGAGCTGCGTTTAGGCGAGGCCGGCATATTGATTTAGAGGGTACCACCGTATGCAAAGTATCTCACTCAATTGAAACAAAACAAATTTGTCAAGTTATTAAATCAAAGCGATTTGTGTCAAACGACGTCGTTTGAATTGATCCAGTGCACAGACTACCAAAAGATGAAATTTATTTTATCTACCGGCGACTGTACAGGTTTGAAAATGTATTTGTGACTTTCGATTCCTCATGCACTAGATTTCTTCGAGATGCATGTGGTCGAAGTGAATGCTCAAAAAGAAGGTTTATTCTGATTTTCTATCGCAATTTTAGATCTCAGTGTCCTTTGGCTTTAGAACCCCTGGATAAGGATTGACCTAGCGTCGCCCGTTAGCCATCGCAAATGCACCACTTCCGAACGGCCAACCTGATGATGCACTGAAAGGACTGTTGTTGGGCCCAAATGGGAATTTGTCACCGAACATGCCCCCAACTGCTGAGCTGTAACTGGGCGGCTTAGGAAAATTGCCCATTATGTTACTGAAGACATTTGAAACCATATCCATTGAGTGTTGCATAGTGTTAGAAAACTCAGCAGATTGCTTCCTCTGTATATCCTTAGCCTCCCTCTTCAGCTCATTCACTGCCTCGAGTTGAGGGCCTGTCAGAGTGCTTTGAGGTTGCATCTCGACTTCGCCTCCCTTATAGACGAATGTCACCAAATCTCCATTGATGAAGACTTGCGACCAATTGAAAGGGAGATTTTGTTTTGATATTGAGAGGTTATCGTCATTTTTGATGCTCACTGTTACATCGTTCGATCGATAATTTCCGTCTGGATTCATCGAGCTGAAGCTGCTTGTCAGGGTAGAGTACGCGCCAGCATTGCCATGCGAAGAAGAGCTCATCATGATGTTTTCGTTTCCGGTGGAACCACCGGTTGTTGATGATACGTGACTGAATCCGATGTTACGATTGGCAATGTCATCCCTAGATTCCTGGATAAAGATTTTCTCTGCACTATCCAGATTTGCCATACTCCTTATCAATTTTTCGTTCGATGCTGTCACTATTGTCACAGTATCCCCGTTCACAGATAGTGTTCGCCATCCTTTCGTGATGAGCTTTGGACTTGTGATGGCATAATTATAGTTACTTGTTGCGATTAAACGAGCATCATCGTACTCGACTAACTTTACATTGAATAGTTCAATGCTCAAAATGAACGATGACCATGATCCAATGGCAAGAACCAGAGAGATCAAAATAGAATCTCTCGTATGTTGGGACATTATTGTCTTCAGCATGGGGAGGTCCATTCACTAATCTATGATTTGCAAAAGGTAGTGCGATCTTATGGTGTCTTGAAAGTGTTGCTTGCAAAGTCCCGAAATCTCCCGAAGCAAGAAGCTTTGTATCTAGTCTAGTGTTTAGCTCTCCGCCACATTGGAAGCCAAGGCTCGATGCAACACATCTGCTTGATGGTGTTGATTACATTGGTGTTTGGGGCCTGTGGACTGAATCAATCGCGAGAGCAGTATGGCTGAAACACAAGCAGCTCTCGCTCTGGATTTGAAATCATGACGTATAGCTTAAGAGACTCTAGATCGATTCCATATAATTTTATCTCGAGAGGTTGAGCGATTCGATTTATTAACAGCTAACGGCGGGATGTCTTGCCGAGTTTCCTCTTGCCCGACAGCAGATGTTTTGCCCGTAAGTTCGGGATGCTACGATCAGCTTCGCCCTTCCGAGATAAGTTTCGCCTGGATGCCTGAGATTTAGATCTCAACTTGCGAGCCTTGTCTATCAACTTGGGATCACGCATGCAAGACTCTGATCTAGATACAGCACTAACTGACCTCTCCCTACTACGGCTCGACAATCGGGGTCTTTTAGCTTCGCGTGTGGCTGAACGCTCAGCAGTATTGATCAAATGAGCAGCATTTTCGATTTCTAGATCAACACCTAAATCGGACATAGCTGATCTCAGTCCAGTAGTGCTACGCTCCCGTTTTCTAGTTTGGGATCTGCTCAATCTGGGCTTTGTGGTGTGGTCCAGACGTTGCTCAGCCTTTTTTAAGGCCTTGACCTCTCTAATTCTTCGTGCCAGGATGCGGATATCCTCCACATCTTCGTCATCTTCAGAGGAAAGTTCGTAGAATCCCTCAGCTTCTCGACGTCGCTCCTCATCCTCCAACTTCCTCAGCTCATCCACGATTTTAGGATCAACAAAATCAGCTATATTGTGACCCTGCCAAACCTCAGGAGCTATATCGTACTTCTCATCGTCAGGCACGTCATATTTCTTTTTGAGATCGAGGACATAGTCATCACCCAATTCTATCTCCAGGTCCCGCTCAGTTTTCTGCCCCTCTGCGATAGCTTTCTCTCCCCTCCTCCGCCTCTCAATCAGTTTCGGGGGTATGTAGGGGCGACGTTCCTATATAAATATAAAAGTAGAGCTGTTAGTCGAGAGCATTCACACGGATTCGAAACTGATTGAACCATCGGAGATCAGAAGACAATTTTCATCAACCGAGAATCGCGATCGATTCTTAAGTGTTGGATTATTCGTTGAGGTAACATCATGCAAGTCAAACCCAGGAAAGATGAGATTGGTTGTCCACTTACCTCACTCACGAACTCCGGCTGGGCAATATGGAGCTGGAATGATGTTGATGTTGCTGATTGAGCTGTGGATCCTGCTCCAACCGAACGAGTAAGCATCATATCGCAAGCTTCGTTTCTCACTTGCACGACATTTGTCAAAGTTATAGTGCTCATTTCTCTGAAGTGCACATCAGATGAAGCCTCACGAGAAAGGAACTCATTGACGAAATTCTTCGTCTCTTCGGGAAGTTGATCACGCGTCATTACATCAATTTTGTTATTAACTATGAAGACCGGCTTTTTCACGAACAAAGGTTTGATGCTAGAATATAGCTCCAGCTGCTGTTGAATGGAGTAACCACACTGCTCAGAAAAGTCAACGATGTATATCACAACGGATCTAAGATGGGCTAGGGCTGTGATTGATTGCATTTCGATAGTATTGCGTTCTTCTAGAGGTCGATCGAGTATACCTGGTGTGTCGATGACCTGCCAGTTTTGGTACTTAAATTCAGTATGGCCTACATACAGAGATTTGGTAGTGAATGGGTAAGCTTGGACATCCACATCGGCTCGAGTTATTTTGTTTAAGAAGCTCGACTTTCCTACATTAGGGAAACCACAGAGTAGAATGGTTTTTGCGGTTGGGTCGATAGCGGGAAGGCGAGACAGATGTTGGCGAACTTGTTCAAGGTAGGACAAGCTATCCGCTTGCCTCTTCATTATACTGGCCATACGGCCAAGTGCAGCGATCTTAAGTTGTTTACATCTGTACAACGAATCGCCGAATTTGATAAGCTTCGTGTAATCGCGGGCAACACTTGTTGGTCGAATGGGCGTGAGATTTGCGTTAGTATTGGACCGTATTCGAAAACAGTGACAATTATGACTGTTGTGAGGGTGACTCGACTTTAACCATAGGTTTCATGATGGATAAAGCTAATTAATTCTCACTAATTAATTTTGCAATGCGACGGAGCTCGTGGTAAGTGGAATTGTTTAATCACACGAGAACGATAGCACTGCCTGGAATGATCTGATATGAGTCAAATAGAAAACTTACTTGTCGATTAGATGCCTGGCGGTGTTAATCTGGCCTAGGGCAAGCTTGTAGTGGTCCTTGTCGTAGAGCACGTTGAGCAAGTCGGCGAAGAAAGGGTGAATCTCTTCAATCTTCGGAAATTCGCTCAGGATTAAAGATAGCCGGTCGTGAAAGTTCTGTTGTGTAAATTTAACTTTACGCATATAAAAATTTCGTATCCTCGAAATTTGGTAATGTCGATGCACAACTGTCGGCGTCTTTCTCTGAGTTTTCGATAGTATAATATCTGTGAACTCCTTACTCGATGGCACGACTGTGATTCTCTTAAAGTTATATTGATTTGCCATTGTGAGATTTGGTTACCAATAGTGAGAGGTCGAGGTGAAAATTTGCGATAGGACAATGAACTCCTCATATGGGTCCAATATTCTTATTACATAGGTGGGTGGGACCTCAACCTCGAAACTGGACAAATGTGGATCTTGCTTGTGAAGCAGAGAAAATGATACGTAGTTCGAGCATGCCTCTGAAACATTTTTCAGACCGAGAACGTGGTTCTCACTTCCGAGAGACCAGCGCCATCTACTGTAGGATGAATTTGTGAGACCGTCAAATGCGCGGGCTGGTCGTGTCCAATCGAACACAATGAGGCTCTCCGAAATTACTACGAGATACATGCTATTACAACTGTCCAATCCTCCTCATCCATAGCCCACAATCACCTGATTTTGAGCTCGAATTCCTCTCATTCTCAGCTATCCATCAAACAATCACCTGACTACTATGACTATCAGGATTCAGCTCTTCATCCCCCCTTTTGTTTGAAACCTGAAGTCCACGCGCAATTATTTCACGTCAAAACTTTTTCGTTCTTATTGATCCGGATCTTTGCCTTGCACTCAAGAACCAAACGATCTTGGAATGAATCTTGAAGAAGGTTTGCGAACACCAAGCAAGGGTACGAAGCCTGGCTCGAGCTCATCTCCTTCAAGCGGTACTCGAAGTACCAAGAAAGCCACTAAGAATGCCAAGATAACCAATTTCTTCACTAAGGTCAACTCTCCCTTGAATAGAAATAACAGTGACTCCAACAACGATCAGAGTGAAAACGACAATCGAAATGTGGACGATCTAAGTAAGGATGCCTCATCTTCTTCAATGAAAGTTCCTGAATCCTATCCAAACGAAGCAGCAAAGCAAAAATCTGGGGCAAAAGAGTACGTTTTCATTATACCCTCGTCGGATGATGACACTAGTGTGTCAGCGAAGGGCTCAACAACCCGACGCAGGAAAGCACCCTCAGTTCATTCAGGCAACAGTAGATCCTCTGACGGTCTAATACTCACTAATTCAAACAATGAGTTAGGAATTGGCACACGTAGGAGAGTTGCGAATTTGCAGAATACAGATAAAATTGAGACAAGTAGCAATCACGAAGCCCCCACAACCCCCACACGAACTCGCGGACGCGACTCGAGATCGAGCGACTCCTTGCCTGAAAAGCGATTGAAGATTGATTCATCTTGCCCGCAAACACCAAATCAAACAAGTGGTCCAAAGATCAACCGAATACAGCCCACCCTCTTAAGTGGTAGAACAAAAATGATTGACTTTCAGTCTGTGCCTAGCGATCTCAATATGCCCCGTGAACAAGCCATGGAGTTGATTAAGAAATTATTTCTCGTCAGAATGCCAGACGACTTCTTTTTGTTTTGGGAATTCGCCAAAACAATCAATCATCGTAAACCATGCTCTGCTTTCTCACTCCCTTACCTAGAATGGTTTCTGGTTGGACCTTACGACGTTCTGTCTGGTTTGATTACCGATTTTCATGGCTTTAGCAAAGAGAACCTACTTCGACACTGTCGCTATTACTATGATACCCCCGAATTTCAGACTGTCATCGTGAAGAAAGATGCTAACATGACACATTACGGATACTATCGTGACGAGCCTGATCAAGAGAAACCTATTGTTGTTGTAAACCGTTGTGCTCAGGGCGGGGTTATTCAGGAGGTAGGCGACAATCTGTTCACACTCCTCAAAAGCGAGCTCGATGCCTCTATTTCATCTCTATCTAAATCAAGTCAAGAAATTCCTAAGTTAACATTTTCATCGTCATCGTCCAGAACGCCGCGACCAAAGGTCGCTACAGATTCAGGTAACAAGCAATCACAACTCGAAAAGGCGAAGGCTAAACAAGAGTTGACGATTATCCGTGATAAGCTCATTGACTTTTGTACTATTCATGAGAACCTCTCTTGCGAGTCGTGGTCGCGAACTAATGCGAGGCGAGCTAAACGCTGTGCTAAGACTTTGAATACAGTCGGTATTGTTGTTCCCATGAATGGTGACGTCGGTTATAGGGATTTGGGAGTCTCTGATGCTAAAATGAAAACCATTCTCTCTCGAATTAGCGAATTCAATGACGAAAAATCAAAATGTAGTCTGTATAAGGATCTTCACCAAATCATCAACAACGCGAATATGGCTAACGACGAATGTGACTTCGGTAATGGTCTAGAGTTAGGATTAGATCTTTTTTATCAAGGGGACAGTTGTTACCACAAGGATATTGAGTTCATTCTCACAAATGCCTACACTTTGCTTGAACGAACAGAGTTCATCGATATACTACAGGCACATCTTGCGGATCGAAAAAAGGGTGATAAAGTTTCGTTGTTAGACTGATTGACGAGTACTGTGTGTTTCTATTGGACTCTAGAACTAAAGCAGATTGTACTCAACAAGTTGAATGAGCAATATAGTTTCCAAAGCTTACTCCTCAGAAGTTGCAAACCGAAGCTTAGCGCCACGGTGATAGTGTGAATTTTACAACAATAAAAAACGAATCACCAAACTTGAATCTCGACTCGTGAGGATCTTTCAGGGTTATTCTGGTTCTAGTTTCAGCTCATCCCATGATGGACAAGATCATGCCTCGGATCGATGACCAAACATAAGCTTCATTTGATATCGGCGAATACGATGGCATGGATAGCATTCGGATTCTCCCGCTCACTTCTCTCGTCAAATCTTGCATCGAAACTTCATGACGATATCCATACTGGGTGATTATAGAGTTGGAGACACACCTATCGCTGGTACATTCACAATCCTGCACCTCATCCTATTTGTCCGTTTGAGAATCGGTAAATACAGTTTATGGAGAGCTTGAACAGGGAAGTTGGACAGCGCATTGCTCACAGTCTCAGAGAACTAGGTCTGATTCAGAGCTCACCGAAGCTTATTTATATTGCTTCGGTTTCTTGGAGAACGGGACTCTCTTAGCTTCAGGATGGAGGTTGAGAATCAAGTTGCAGTGACCAGGAACAAGCAGATAAGGACCCGACAATATATCGAGATTGCCCCTCAAGATTCCAACCGACAGACCTATTGAAAAGAGTTCATAGGGGAGCATGTGCACTTTTCTGGGAACAGGATGCTTTCTCCCAACAATGATCAATGTAAACAGGATTCTGTTAGCTTCGCTAGGTCAACCCCTAAGCAATCGGCAAGTAATGCTCATGGTCAATCGAACCAGTCGGTTAGCTGAGAAGCTGCACTCCACTCAGGCCCAGATATCACATAATTTTGATAATATAGCCAGTTTTAGAATCCTCTATTTATTTTTGTCGTGAGTACTTTTTACTCTTAAGAGGCTTGGAATGTGATCCTCTCCGATGCTTCTAGTTCTCTACAAAGGTTCACATTTGAATAGCTCCTTACGACGAAAACGACGGGGAGGCCCTATGGAAGGATTGAGCGCCCACTCATTCAAACTCATCTGGAAACAGCGTTTATATAATCTTGTCGTGAATACATACAATCCTGAAAAGCTTATAACCCTTGTGACCATCGTGTCCCAACAAAACTTATGATCATGCAAAGCCAATCCTCGAGCGGTTCGAAGATTATAAGTTCCATTCGACGGTCGGAAGCTCTAAAGCTAATAATAGCGCTAGCCAAGGCGATTAATGCTTTCCAGTGGCAGGAGCGAGGTGATAGTCAGTTTAACTGTTCAACCTGTCGAAGGCAAATTGTGCGGTGAAAATTGCGGCCGAGACAGGCAGTAACTCCCAATCGGGTCCTTGAAATTTTCCGAGCTAGTAGCGGCCAATGTGCTCAACAAATATGATCTGGCCATTCGAATTTGTTATACTAACCTTGGCAAAGGTGACAGAGTAGAAGGCGAGAACAATGCCCTCAGCAAAGCTGAAAGTGTTGGGAAACATAGACTCGAGCTCATACCGATTGAGACCATCTGAACTTCCGACCCTCGAGTCGCTAAATTTGCCAATGAATACGCTTGTTGGGCATTCAATCAGTTTCAAGGTCCCATTTATTTTAGTCGTTCGGTACATACTGAGAGGCTTCGGTGTGAGACTAACAATCAACTATACGTATTGGCTCTGTTTAGGGCGTCGACTGTGCGAGAGGCAAAAACAATGCTACTAATGGAAACCAGCTAGCCTCTTTAGCTGAGCCAAGGGTTAGAGCTGACAGCTATGAACGATAATCAAAGCTAGCGTCAATCTGGATGTATCGAACGCGGAAGCTAGCTAGGCTGATTTCTAGCAGAGTTTGACTTAAACAAACCATGGACTTTCATTCTGTTGAGCCGAACTACTTGTTTGCTCAACTTGAAGAGCTCATTCGATGAGTTCAGTTATGTTGAGATTGTATCTTGCATCGAACTTAGCTGCCGTGCCTTCGACACATCCTCTTTGGCCTTATTTTTGCACTTAGTTTGTGAATGTGAAAGTTTTGGTAAAGACCAAGGTAAATTAAGATAGACCACAAGCTTGATCCCTAATTTCAGCCGCAGAAAATCTTCGATTCAAGGTTCTACCAATATATCTAAAGACAGCTGTATCAACTCAAGCGTGAAATCAACTATGTCCAAGGCTCGTAAGACGATTCTTTTTGTCCCATTGGACTGTGTAGGGCATGTTAATTCGCTAATCAGTATAGCAGAATCATTGAAGTATCAGGGACATCGGACAGTCTTCCTCTTCTACGATCCTATGGACGGAGGGCTTAGGGAGAGAGGTCACGAAGTTTACGATTGTAGCGAGGAGGGCTTGATTCCGTCGAATCCAACAGCAGCTAGTGAGGAAAAGTGGGATATGATCGTAAACGAAATGAGTAAGCTGTGGCGATCTAGCCTGATCGACAACTTCGTCCAAACTACCAAAGTCGGTTTGGGTAGCATGATAAATGATATCGTGAAGCACGAGGAACGGATCGAACGGAAGCTGAATCTAATCAAGCCTGACCTGATCGTGATTGATCATTATTTCATCCAACCGGCCCTCATAAAGTACGGTAAACCCTGGGCCCGCGTTTACTCGGCTTCTCCGCTTGCATTGCACCCAAAGAAGGACAAACTTCCGCCGGCAACTTTGGGCCTCCCAACTGATTGGCTAGATACAAGAGATCCGCACATGAGATCAACATATTTAGCTTACAGCAAGCGAGTGGATGAGATCAAGCTTGAGTTATACAAAAATTTTAACGATTTTTTGACAAATACTCATAAGCTGGACCCGCTACCTGTTGATCCCATGAGCTACATATACGATTCACCCTATTTGAACATATATATGTATCCTGAAGAATTAGATTACACTGAATTGCCTCAACCACTGAACTGGCATCGTTGTGATTCAATACTTCGGGCAGACGCAAGAGCGCCGGAAGCTGATCAACCAGATGTTCACGCAAAGCAAGCTCGATTCGAGATTCCCCAAAAGCTCAAGAACAAACCAGGCAAGCTGATATTGCTGTCGATGGGCTCGCTTGCTAGTGGTGATGTTGATTTGATGAAAAGATTGGTCACTATTTTATCTAAATCACCACACAGGTTCATTGTCAGCCGAGGGCCAAGTTGGGACAAGTACGAGCTTGCGGACAACATGTGGGGCGAGAAGTTCGTGCCACAACTGTCTATTCTACCGGAGATTGATTTGATCATAACGCACGGTGGCAACAACACAATTACTGAGTGCTTCTACTATGGGGTCCCAGGTTTTATTGTGTGCCCAATTTTTTCGGATCAATACGACAACGCCCAAAGGATTGCTGAGAAAAAGCTCGGAAAGCGGATCAATCCATTTCATTGCACTGAGGAGCAGCTTCTCTCTTCCGTTGAGGAAGTGCTGGCAGATGAGAGCATAAAGCCGAGGATGGAGAAAATCAAGAGGAGGATGCAGTTACCTGAGAACAAGTACAAGGCGATTCGGATGTTCAGCGAACTTGTAGACAAAATTTAGAACTCTCTATTGAGTCAACCCTCTGTATTTCATGATCTACGGGTTTTGATTAACTTCTCCGGTGCGTGGAACGATTGACTGCAATTAAATATTCCTCAAATTTAGACCATCGAACACGAACAGAGTCAACTCTCTTTCTAGAACTTGGGAGAGTAGAAGAGATGATGATATTTCAGACATAAATTAATTAATTTGTCACTGGGAATCAAAATATGTCGAAGTGTCGTCAGCCAACCAGAAGTGGCATGAGTATGCTGGCTAGATGTAGTGATCTCATATCGGTTGCGAAGTGCGTTAGGGAAGACAACAAGCTGGCCAGACGAATCGCCGGATGCTCGATATCTCGCTCCTGATTAATTGTGTTTACAGTATTCATCTCAATCTTAACAATTTTTTCATATTCGGTTATGGACCAGCCAGAGATTAATCAAGTCACATATGGAAAAGTGCATGTCTTCACATGACAACGGTCATCGATATACCTCAGGCAAGTTGCTTGATGAGTCAAGCTTCTGGGGGGCAATTTTCAATCTCGGCTAGACAAAATCCCGAGAGTCAATGCAGAGAACCGAAGTTCGGTTATGGCCCAGATTGTGATAACGTATCATCTAGAAGCTCGTGAGAGTTTATCCAGATAGACGAATGTTGTTCACAGATGACTATAGATCATAAAAGTAGACTGATCTCCTTGCTAATGCGTTTCGTCTGCCGTTGAGCATTGATTATAGAAGTTTGAATCCCTCGACGTTACCCCAAAACTATTCTATGTTATCCTTGAAACCAAGTGAGGGGAGAAATTGGGATCTTCATTATTCATTGAACATGCCCCAATTGATTGGACTAAATATTACCCGTTTGTATCAACCTACTTCTAGGTTATTGGACACGATTAATCGGGGGTCACATCGGGCGAGTTTTTCATTACGGGGGAAATCTTCCACTTTGGACCAGAACTCCACATCTTTGTCGATGAGGCTTTTTCCGCTGATTAGCATGAACAACTCTTTCTCATGTAGAATGTCCGTGAGACCAGCTTTTCTGTAGAAGTCTAGTATGTTCTTACAGTCCCTGAAGAGAAAGCTATTCGCATTTGGATGCGAGGAGGACATAGATTGGCTGACATCAATAACATAGATCTCTCCCTTGTGCCAGATGAGGTTGTATTCAGATAGATCTCCATGAATTAGATCGCACTTTTGATACATCTTTTGCATGATATCGATTACTTGCTCGTAAGAAAGACGTAACTGGTCCTCATTGAGTTGTGCTTCTTTCAGTTGTGGTGAGGGGCTAGCATCTGATCCAAGAAAAGTCATAACTAATACGTGCCTTTTCAGCGAGATCGCATCGGGGCAATTGATGTTGGCTTTCCTTAGGAGCTTTAGATTTTTGAATCCTCGTTCGGCCCACTTGTTTAGTGCATCATTCTTGGATCGTGGCTTGTCAAATTTATACGATGGACACTTAGATTTGTTATAAGTATTTCTGGTTTTGAAGGCAGCTTTGCTCTCAGTTTTGAAAATCTTGATGGCAACCTCCTGACCAGGATTGTCTTCGTGGTCACGGCCCGTAGCGTGAAGAACCGTCGACTCCTTGCCTTGTCCAACCATCCCATTCAATTTCTCAATTCTGAATGCTACCATCAGGCCATCCATGATTGCACGAGTTGCATCACTCAGTTTACAAGATTGTATGTCGCCCAGTATTGCAGAGTTTTCCCGCTCTTTTTTATCAAATAAATGTTGGGACACTCGACGGGAGCTTTTCTTGGAGTGTACTTTCAATTTGTTGTACACGTAGTTCGTGATCTTAAAATCGTCCTTCAAGGCACCAGCATCACCAGTTTGTATGTCGGTTTTGAGTTCCATGAGCCGGCACATATTTTTTCTGCTCGAAGTAGGTATATCATGCTTTGTGATCATATTTCCATCCGCATCAAGAACGAAACCAGACCTACCCATCATCCTACTACGTTGCTTAATTTCGCTCTGCTCAAAAACGTCCCAGGCTAGACTTGAGTCGAAATTTGCATCTAGTTTTTCATCGTCGCTATCATATATGACCTCAACCTCCCTGGTACTTAGACCGTTCAGACTAAGACAATTAGATCTTTTGAACTTATCAAGAGAGATGCCTACCTTAGATCTACCGTTGAGTCTAGCCTCTTCTTTCTCTAGCCCATAGTCATGATCCAAATCGAATTGCTTTTGTAACATTGAAGCAAGGGCGGCATCGCTTGCGCAATCTCGGTCTCGTTTTTCTTCCTCCTCGGCTAACCTTGCTGCAAATATAGCGTCAGCGTTCAATTGTTGACTTGGATCTATCTCATGTCTATCAGTTGAAGACGATCTAGCCACCATATCACTAATCGTTGCAGAATCCATTGCAATGAGAATGGCTTCAGTGAGATCACAGTTGATTCTGCAGTTATTTCAAGGCTTCTTTTAGTTGCGATTCGTTGGATGAATTTGTTAGGATGAAAGTTATCTTCGAAACAGAAATGTAGGCTCTGAAATTGGTTGTGTGCTTAATATGATCTCACGACAACAAATAAACAAGGAACGTTTAGTTCGCTTCGTCAATCGGGTTGGTGTATTTTTATTTTTGTCGTTCGTTTCAGTTCTATTTTTATTCGTTTTTAGTCGTGAGTATATAACCCGGAGTTTGATAGAATAAAAGAGAATTAACAGTATAGAGGAATTCTGGGTCCTCGAGTGCCCGACAAAACGGCCCAAAATAGTAGAAAATTACAGGAATTCAGTCGACTCCGATTACCTGCTCGGCAAAAGTGGGCACAGCGAGGCCCGCCGAGGTGTGGGCCCAAACAAGCCCACACACGGCACGGGTCGGAGACATTTATTTTAGTCGTTTGATACATACTATTCTTGAAAAGCACGGAATGTAGACTGCTCCAATGCTTCTAGTGATGATACCAAACCTAAGAAAACTAGCGATAATTGTATTCCAGATTCAAACAAAATGATGGAAACTCTGAACGATGTTAGATATCAGGATCTAGACGTCATCGGACAATCAGCCGAGAAAGAAATCATCTTTTGTTATCATAATAAAAGGAGGAGAATCATTTGTTTCGATCAACATGCAGTAGACGAACGCATTAGATACGAAAAGCTACTTGAAGAGTCCAAAGACATAACCGATTATGACGCCATCAAAACGAAGGCTTGCCACGGCGCCATCAAGTTCGGTGACAAGCTAAATTTAGGAAAATGTAACGATCTTATGGAGAGGTTATTGATGTGCAAGGTGCCATTCAGATGTGCCCATTCCAGATGTGGGGTCAGTGTTCTTGAGAGTTTAGACAAGATATTGCATATGGACAGAATGAAAGATAGATAGTGGCAAGGAGATTCGCTGTGTGAGTGAATGATAAGATAGAAATCTTGCCACTGAATCAACTCTTATCGCTGATGTTCAGGAATCCAAAATCTTATTCGCAGTTTTAATGAATCAACTGGTCTATAGAGGATGTTGGAAGCTTGCGTCAGACAACACCATTATCAACTGGCTGTTGTTGCTCTATGGCCGAGGTTGCTGGGGCAGTTGAACATGGTAACTGTGAGCTGGAATCTGACTCATCGTTGATAGCTTGGATTGAATGAGCGTGATTTTCCAGATGCTCCACTGAATTGACATCAAGAACCAGATTGGAGTCGTTGTTAGCATCTACAACCGGATTGAATTTGTTATTTTCAGAATTTTCGAGCAAGTGATGATGCTTTCTACTCTCCCGCAATAGCTCTTCACCACCGATTGGATCGTGATTATTTTGCACTTGATCGCACAATGGTTGTTGAACTATTCGGTCTGAGTCCTCGTGCTGTGGCATGTCAACATGCTCAATCAGGTTGATCTGGCTTGCCGCTGACTCTTCCCGAGCATGCTGCTCTTGAACGTTCATTTGTACACGTTGCGCTTGATGCTGGTCTAGTCCTTGGGATGACAATTGCTCAATCTGATTTTGTTGGGGCATGACTTGCATGGATTGTGTTTGCTGGAGATGCTGTTGCATTTGCTGATCCATTTGTTGTTGTTGTTGCTGTTGTTGCGGCACCAAAGAAGGGGAAAGAGTATGATTCTCGTAAGATGACTCGATATCGTTATTTGTTCTGGCATCATTTCCGGCGGAAATGTTTAAGATATCTGATTCTTCTGTATTCGAAACTGTCGAAGCTGTTGGATCATATTGTGTGTTTTCCAACCTCGTTATCATGCGTTCATTGTCATCACCAAAGTCACCACCCATCATCGATGGCTCACCAACTACCATTACATCCTGAGATGCCAAGGAAAAGCTCGGTGTACCGGATGGAGACATCATAATATTGTTGCTCAGGCCACTGTTGTTGTTTATAGAACTATTCACGCTCGCCTTGGACTTCTTATTTGTGCCAGCTCCGGTTAGGGCTGGGGCTGCTGACGGTTTTCTTTTCCTCCTTTTGTTTGTTGTATTTCTATTATCATCGCCACTCCTGAATTTGCATCTATCCCATAATAATTTCTTTAGACAAGCCCTTGGATCTAGTTTAGTTTGTTTGTGTAGGAACATAAGATCTTGCATAGGCTCCATAGTTTCGCACATCTTCAAGTAAGATTTGATTGACTTAGAAAATCCTTGCCTCGCTACTGGCTCAACAAGGAACGAACTGGGCAGTCCCATGGCCGTCATTGATCTATCTATGTATTCACGACAACCTTTGGTGTAAAACTTCCACGACTTAATTAAGAGCGTGTCAAAATTATTGCTTACGAAATCTAATATGAGGTGACCTTCAGTGTGAACGACAAAGCCTTGATTTGTAGCTATAGCATTGTGTTTAAAAATATTGTTCGTTACTATAAGAGCTTGATCACAATCTAAAGTTATCATATGAGGATGCAAACACGCCTCCTTTGGGTTGCGCAGATTAATTGAGAGATCTGTGACACCATCATCGAAATAAGTTTTGAAAAATTTGGGTATCAATGTTCTACCTATAGTATACTCGACAGGTTTGTCTTCAAGTATACGTAATGTCAACGTTGCGTCATCTTCGAAAAATTCCGAGGCAAACCTCTCCCACCACAGACTCTCGTCAGGGTAAAGATTGTTTGGTAGTGGACTGACTGGATGCCTTAGTATTGGTCTACACTGCAACCTCCTATTTAGTTCGATGATTCGAAATTCAGTTTGAAGTATGGTCGGGTAGTACGGAGAGTTCCTCCCAATTCCTTGTTGGGCATGGGGATGATGCGATGATAGCGTTATCTGTGCATTGTGCATTGATGGTGGTTGATGATGATGCTGATGGTGATGGTGGTGTGGCGGTTGATGCTGATGGTGATGCTGATTCTGCTGGGGGTAAAGAAGCATATTAGGTTGCGGAATTGGCCCACCGCTAAAATAGCTCTGGTGATTATGGTGATGTGGAGGTTGTTGCAGACCAGGTAATGGATGGTTCATGACTGGGGGGCCCTGTGGCCTAACTATCTGTTGCTGCTGTTGCATGTGCAATGGTGGTAGACCACCATGGTGAATAGGCGATTGTGGGTGCATATGATGTTGTTGTGATGGCAACGATGATGGTCCAATCAACGAGGGTTGATGGTTGTGATGTTGTTGTTGTTGAGGCTGCGGGTGGGGTGAGCCAGAATGTGAGACTGGTGGTCCGTGTGGATGAGCTGGCTGTATTTGGTGATAATTTGGATGCTGTTGTTGAGAGGGCATCTGTTGCGGATGGTGTCCCAAATGCTGTTGATGCTGCTGTATTTGCTGATGGTGATTTTGAGGGCCTGGCGGCAAAGCTTGCCTGGCGTTTTGAGGGGACATTGTTGCATGCATCATCTGACCACCAACAGGGGGTTGTTGCATTTGTGGGCCGACATGTTGCTGATTCATCACAGGGGGCGTGGGGTGGCCCGATTGTACTGAATAGTAATTGTTGTATTCCATAAGAAATATTATCTCTCCCTTTGAATGACTCAATATTTCTGACTAAGTGAAATATTATGTTGATGTGATTATGCATCCATCAAATCTCGAATAAATTTACAAAAATTGTTCACTTCGCAAAGTATGATCAATCAATTCTTGTTACAAACATCGCACTGGGACAAAGTCGAGACGAGTTTCATAAAGAAAACTAGTTTGGTTTCGGTTTGTCAGTTGATGCCGGATAACTCAAGGTTGCTCCAAGTCCAGCGCTAATTTTGGTGTTGCGATATTTCAACATCGACATCATACAATCAGTGGCAATTTATCGTTTATGTTCGTGATAACTAAGCCATATATCGTCACAGTTGACCACATGGACCGCTAAAGATCATACTGTGGAAGGAGACATGAGAGAGGTCGATGTTTAAACTGTTGACTAATACGGATGACAATTAGATTCCGTAGCGATTCTTGATTCAAGGTCTCCAACTCAAAGAAAAACGGAAAAGTGATGAACTGTTCGCTGATATTATTGCAATTTAGTTTCCGGCTTGTTTAACTCGTTAGCTCAAGATTATGATAGGTTTGTGATTGATTCATTCGTCAACGTGGAGTACAATTCATGAATTGAACAATACAGCTTTCTTCGGTTAAGATTATTAGAGAACGTGGGCTCATTCAATGAAAATTTCGAATAAGGTTACCAAAAGATTCAATATTTTGGGCCTCTTAATAGGTTTCAGCCGTATTGAGGGTCTTCAGCTTTTTTTAGAGCACCTCAAATAGAGTCTCAGCTGTGACAATTGTTGTGGATGTTTTGGGTCAGGCTAATAAATTTAGTCAACTGTTTCTTCAAGTTAGATGAGGTGTCAGGTAAATGATTTTTCAACATTGAAAACAATCCAACGTTTGTTATATCCATCGAGCCAAGCTAGGGCTGGAATTTAGCCGGCTATGAGCTAGAATCGAGGGGATACATATGAAAAACGGCGTCGGCGCCGCCATGTACGTCAGTAAGAGTTAGCACTAGCGCGCTGCCTTCATCGACCGTCGCTACCGCTGGTGGCTGATAGAGGATGCCAATGGCAAATCAAATTTGCAGCCCTCTCCCTTTCCCTTTCTACCAGCTGCTAACTGACACAAAGCCAGTGATAGATCAGAGCATGGGAGTGGAAGCGAGAGAGAGAGGGAGAGAGGGAGAGTAGGGCAGTGAGAGATAGATAGAGGGACTTGGAAATATTGCGCTCCTCTGTGGCGTTGGAGGTTCCGCTGCCTTAGCGTTGCTGGTTATTTGCTTCATAGGCCTTCGCCTCTCCTGGCGCTAGTGTTGTTGCTGATTCTACGGCTAAATGGTGCTAGCCTGTCTTCTATGCTCCCGCTCTCATGTGTATCGGGGGTGGCGCTTGACGAGGCCCGAGTGCAGATGAGGATGGATGTGGCCGGTGTTTATATAGTATTTTTGGTATAGCGATGGTAGTGATAAAATAATATCGTGTTGTTCGTTCGTTCATTCGTTCGTTAGCTAAATTGTTGGCGGTGGTAGTGGTGGTGGTGGCGAATGTGAGAATAATAATAGCAGGCCAAAGATTTCTCCATTCAGTTCCATTGCTGCTGCCAGCGCTGCCACTGCTCTCGGCGCAACGAAAGAGGCAGCACAGAGCAGAACAAGCTGGAGAGGCAGCAGCGATGGCGGTCGCTCGAGCAGCGGCAACCGTAGATAGGCCAACACTAGCGCCAACAGCAAGCGAAGATGGCAAACTTTATCGCACAAACAGACGCCAGGCCCTCTCTGCAGTTCAGCGATTTCGCTCGCTCGCCTGTACGGGAAAAGCGCTGGTTAGTGTGTGAGAGAGACAGCGTTTTTCCTGCAAATAAATGTTACGCGTTTCAAATGTGCCGGGCTCGCATATGATGGCGCAACAAACCCCCAAACCTACAGCTTGGACATACTGCAACTGGGCCACTTGGCGCTTCGAGTGCACAAGTGCGCGAAGAGGAACGAACAGTTCGCTCGGCGCTCCCATGTCCAAACGCAAGGGGGCGCGGCGAGCGTGTAACTCGGGCTAGCTGCTGGCGCCCGAGCAAAGAACAGATACGCGAATAGCGAAGCCTTACGCAACGACCATTATTTTGCACCAAAGACCATCATATAGGGAGAACTTGTCATCCTGCGCGCGCACACATTGCGCAGATAAAGTGATAGCTCTCCCCGAGAGACGGCGCCACCGGCGCATCCATTCTGGCAAGCTAGTTGACAAGGTGAGCTCGAGCGAGTAGGGTAGGGCATGTGTTGGTTAAAATTCGAAAAACTAGACCTTGTCGGCTCCAAATGTGCGGAATTGCTTCTCGCTTGCCGACCATCGGGGCATGTAGACTTTTGCGTGGAAAAGATGCGGTAGAGGTAGGCCGCAGCAGTCGGAACGAGTTAAAAAGACCTGCAAAGTCGGTTACGTCAGCTCTGATTCGGATGCTCCTAGAATTCATCCTTGGCTGATTGTACAGCCTTAAGTCAACAAGTTTTGTGGTAATATCAAATAAAACCCACTCCGATGGTCGGCTGCAGGGAGAGTTGTGCAAGCAGCGATAGATCCACTTTCCGAGAGAGCTCATTGGAAAGAGTAATCTAATCTCATTGGTGACTCGAGCAGAATGATATTCAGTAGCAGAAAGCTAATTGAGTAGGGGAGCGGTTGCTCAGCTTTGAAGCTGTTATTTAGATGCCCGGTGCCTACATGGGACAAGAGCAGACATCGGCCGAGGGCTGGCTGAATTATGCCGCGTTAACCGATCGTCATGACTGATTGCCGTACGATCCAACGAGGCCCTTTAAGCTTTGTGTGCCTGTTAACTCTGGCGCAAACCTAGTTGTCACATGGACTAATTCTCCATGACTATGCAGATATCAAAGGGCGGATTATCTGAGACTTTTCAGCATCTGCAAATCAGTCTCATGATTCTTACCTTCGCTTGATCGAGCACCGATGCAGGCTTCAAACTCAATCGGTCTCTCCCTCACATAAGACAGGATTAATCCTCATGAATACCAGGCAAGAGAGTGAGAGAGAGAGAGAGAGTCAGGTCTCGTTTCGGGTATCACGATGTGTGCTAGTTATCAACTTTAGTGGTTGATAAATCTCTTTTGACATGGAGAATGGCTCTGCAGTTTTGAGTTAACCTCTGAACTCTGCGGCAGTTCTCTCTCGAAGTCCTTGACGCGAACTTCGCATGAGAGAGGTCCGAGTATAAACAAGGTCACGATTTTCCTTTTTTGGTGCACAATGGGATTCTGCCATCTCTAAGACCTCATATACTTTGAGATTGCGATGGCTGCAAAATAGCTCCAGAGTTTCGATGGCGACAAGTTGGAGTTTGTTGACCGAGCGAAACTAGAGCTAGCAACCAAGATCACGTTCGTAAAACGGATGAGATGAATTTTGTGCGGTCCACTTGGTTCCAATTGTGTACTTTTACCTAAGCAGTTGCAAGTAGAACAGATTGGACGGACGTACTGATAAAGGTCGTGCGCAGTTAGTGGTGTACCTTTTTATGAGAATAGGTTAAGGTATGAAAGGAGTTGTCCGGGAGATTTTTAGTTCGCAAGAATCGGCGCTAGCTTAGTGATTGTGCTAATCAGAGGGGCTTGTATTGGCCAAAACGGAGAGCTTGGCTACAGTCGATTTTATTTATTTCCAAACCTCTACAGTCGCCGTTCGTATAGCTGGGCGTATTCGTGACTTGTCTAACAGGTTGTCGAGACTTTACTTGCGTGTGGTCTCTCAGGACATTACCAATGCCATTGAAAAAATAAGCTGCAACCATCTTGGCTGGATATATGAGACAAGAGCCCGATTCAATGGGCAAGCTTTCTCTCGCGACCAGCCCTTGC